>JAABUK010000128.1_pt1 | contig 179687 bp, 188 predicted proteins | sample 5559141 | NCBI WGS metagenome assembly JAABUK01 (sample SAMN10711869, study PRJNA513367) | rock metagenome | isolation source: Antarctica rocks | place: Antarctica: Victoria Land, Pudding Butte nord | collected 2016-01-03
CCTTCAATTAACCGTGACCGATGTGAACCTATTCGGCTGGTTTCCAGCCCCTTCGTGCAAGCCAGGTGATAGAGCTTGCCCTCTTGGAAGTGGTTCCGCGGTTTGACATGCAAGCGAGGATTTCTGCTCAGCAGAGTCCAGGAAACATCAGCAGCAATTTCCCTCAGACTTGTGACAGGCTTGTTGCACTTGTCGTAGAAATGGTATAGCTCACATCCTGAGGGTATGGAGAGCTGGATGAGAAGGAGGCAACGGGCTTGGACCTCCTACATTTCAACATTAACTGTCACTTGTCTGCGAACTCAATATGTCGCCGCTAGTTGTGGGGCCCAGCCCCACACGCCCCACTGCAGTGAGTATGAATATACGGTAGCTAGATTGAATAGAGGAGCATCTTTCCTTCAAGACAGCAAGTTACTTTTAAAATAGGTAGTGGATTGGACCATCAGTGAGCTAATCAGCGGAGCTTGCCAAGCAGCGTTCAAAGAAGGTGAGGTGATCGGCACGGGAGGGATGATCTGCCGAGCCCCGCCATCTATTTTCAATTAGCGCTTTCTTCAATCGAGCCATGAAGAACCAAATGTTCGACCTCTCAAGTATATCTGAACGGAATACGTTGTCTCATAGGGGCAGACACGCTTCTCCTTACCCTGGTCGCCAATGGCTATCAAGATGGTGATGTTCTAGCAGCCATATACCTGAAGATCGGATCTCAGCATTAGGCCCGCTTCTTGACAAAAGTACGGTTACGGAAGGTGCGAAGCTCAACTACGCTACTCAGTGACCCATTGGTACACACGCCATTGTTTGCATGCTCTCTGCAGCCGTGCTTTCGACCAACAGGCAAGAGGTGCGAATCGAAGCACATCACGAGTATCTAGGAGAACCCCCACAAGAGTCGGTGAACTACTTCAACCAAAGGCACCCTCCCTATAGAATCCTTCATGCCGGGTTGGAATCGACGATGAGTTATTCAGACGTACCAATGTCAAGCAGGCATACAAGGAGCATGCCTCCTCCAATCAGGAGGCCAGAGGGCAAGTTGACCTTCGTTGGTCTACCCCTCGAAATACAGCAGCAGATTGTTGGACATGTAAATCCATGGATCCTTCAGCTGGTCGTTTCTCTAACGTATCTACAGATGAGCCGCAAGGATCTTTTCATATTCCAAAGACTCTCTCTAGAAAGCTTCTCCCTTGCCAACGCTCAAATATATCGAAATCTGGATCTCAATCTCTCCAATTCGAGTGAAGGTGACAATGGTCTGCCATCCACACATGCAGCGGATACTCTGCACAACATACTTGCAAGCGACCATGATTATGGAAAGCACATCAAGAGCATCCGGCTAGGAGCAACGGACGATACGATCGAGCTCCCTGGTGGTCACATTGGCCGTTCAGATTCCTTTTTGATGACAAGGTTCTGCTGGGACTCAAAATCAGACTCTAGCAAACTTCTCAATACGGCATTGCTATTAGTGGCACGAAAAACCAGCAAATTAGAAGCCTTCCTGTCAGTTCCCCATATCTTTGTTTATCTACTGGATGCTGACATCTTTTAGGTGGGACGCCCCGATAGAGATAAGCGGAGCAGTCTACCAGGCCCTCCACAAGATCGACAGCCTCCGGCATTTACGAGTCAGGCTCGATATCTCCCAGTCACCGAAGATGATTATCCGCCATGGTCTACCTCCTAATCATCCACCACCACCAGGCCCCAACAATGCACAGATCGCTGACGCATTCTCTACTTATAACCCTTATCCCCACCCTGGTATGGCTCCAGCCTCTTCCGGTTCCCATCCTGGTCCATCAGCCGCAAAACTCAGCAATGTAAAGCGCAAAAAGGTTGGTGGCAACGGAGGCTGCAACTACTGGGCAAATCCGAGGATGTTCTCTGGCTTCAAGCATCTGAGTACTTTGTCAATTATGGGTATGTCTAGTTTGGATTGCCTGGCAGAAATAGCCGAATGTATCAAAGCCTCTTCGGCTACACTCAAGTGCTTGACTTTGACCCTCTCAACGGAGCTGGCACGCAAAGCCCGGAAGCCTGCCACGGTCAATCCTGACCCGGAAGATCCTTCCGATACGGAGCTCGATGATGACGAGCTTCTGAACGACCCCACGCTGGCCCCAACCACGACAGCCACAGCCCAATCTCCACCAATGAACGAAGCTGACATTCGCAAAGAAAAGCTAGCTCAGGAGGGTATTCTTGCAACTGTGTTCGATCTACAAAGCGTGGCCGTAGAAGGGAAGAAAATTGAGAAGAAAATGTCGCTTTGGGATTGTAATCTACCAGAACAGGACAGTGAGGTCATTAGTCGCCAATTCAGCACACTGATGAAGTCGTTGTTGGATGAGGTAGCGTCGGATTCAAGTTCAGCTCCAGGTGGAGCCACGTTAGATCGTTTTAAGATGATCAAAGAAGTGGCAGAAATGTTCATATCGAATCAGAGCCTGCAGAAGAAGGCTTCAAAAGAACAATGCAAGCCTCCGGCGCTATCCACGAAGAAATCCGGGTCTAAGTCGAAGCCTTTGAATCCACTCGCATCTGATTTCAAGGTGTCTGATCCCAATGTATCTGGGCTATCAGCAGCTTCGGAGTGGGATTCCTATCTCTCAAGTCCCACAACCTCACCATTCGATGTGACAACTGGAAGCTTTCCATCTGCTGGAGCACCGAAGCAATACCCTGCTTCTGGCTTCTCTACCAATGGCCCTCCGGTTTACACAGTCCCGAGTGCACCAAATTCGAATTCTATGTCATTGGTAGAACAATTTTTGGCATTGCCCTCGAAGCAGATATCCCAGCAGAAGCAGGTAGCCAACAACGCGCAGAAGCTAGCGCAACTGAAACAATTCCAGGCACATAAAGTTCAAATACAGCAAGCGCAGCAAGTACAAGCTCCAGGTTACACGTCGCCATACTATGGTGAACCTTATCCACCACCACTGCCCTCTAATCCGATTCTCCCATATCCACCCAGTCTCGGTAGCAGTTCTGGAACACACGATACAGCTGGAGTTGGTACGGACACTTACAATCCGAATACTGGCACTACCCATGCATCTACAAACGGGCTGTCCTCCGGAGGTCCTCCCAGCCCTATCAATATCTCTCATCAGGCCCAGAATGGGCTGAGCAGTGTCTCTAAAAAGGCAAAGGCAAAGCCTGCGAAAGCAAAAAAGCCCCTCCCAATCAAATCCGCCGTGGTTGCCGATTCTGATGATGAAATGGAAAATGCAGCGAAGATATCTCCAGCAGCAACGCAGTCTTTCTTCGCGGCTGACCATTCATCAGAACCTCCAGAGGATGCCATGGATGTAGATATGGAGCATCCTGACGAGGAGATTCAGGAGTTAGGGGAGGATCAGGAGATCCTTCCCGAAGCGGAGGAGATTGAAGTGCTCACACCTAGAAAACGCGCAAAGATTGGAAGCTTGGATGCAAAGGCTCCCGTAGTTCCGGCTTACAACGGACGATCATCATCGACGCAAGCCGACGCTGCTACTACAGGGGAGGCGGTGACGTCTGAAGAAGAAATGCAAGCGTATATCCGAACCACCCATGGTTTACATCTGGAAACGCTGGGCCTTGAGTGGATCCCCTTAAAACCTTCCATTGTAGCTAGAGCGCTCGACCTGAGCGTACTAAAAAGCATAACGCTGCTCGAAGTCGGTCCACAAGATGCGTTCTGGACGCTTCTTGCACGGCTACAGAGCGCTTCTCCAGACATCGCATTCAAAAGCATCCACACTGACAATGTATCCCAGCCGTTCGTGAAATTCCTTGCAAGCTTTGACGGTCTCGAAGAGCTGTTCATGCACGAGCGGCCTCTCAAACAAGGAGAGGAGGCTGCAGCTTCAGCCAGTGTTGGCACCGTCATGATCCGCAAGCTTGCCCTTCAACGGCACATCAGCACTTTAAAGCGACTAATGATTAGGAACGACCGCAATGAGTCCTGGGATGTTGATACTAAGACCATGCAGTTCTTGGCAGTGAAGGGGACAGAATTGAGGGAGCTGTCTATGAGCCTTAACTTGAAGACCTACGTAAGGTACCCTTTGATCCCTTGGTACAAGGCTAACCAAAACAGCATGTCCTTATGCAATATTTTGCTGCCTTCAAAAATCTCTACGCACTGCATCTCGTTGTTCTTCGCTCCACAGATCGAAATTTGGTCCTGCAAAATGAAAGCCTCAACTTCGCCCTTGACAGCTTGTCACACTGTCGCGACATGAAGATCAAGTATATCGCCATTGGCAACAACGTGGTCGCGATCGAGTCGAGACCAGAGCAATTCAACCGAAACCTGACAATCGCCATGGAGAGGCGCAAGGACAAAAAGGGCAAGGGCAAAGCTTCTGGGGATGCTCTCAGCTCTTTCTTAGAACACTTTGAGGATTCCGGCTCAGACGAAGTCGAGAATGCTTTGGTCGAAGTCATGTTCGGTGTCAGCAAGCTCAGGATCCCGACGTACTTCTCAGCAGCGGCTGATGTCAAGATCTTCTCCAAACAACTTCGCGGTGGCAGAATTGCAGGGTGTGACACGCAGTTGGCGTGTACGGTCTAAAAGCATAAGGACCCCGGAGTATAGCATGGTCTCGGGTATGGTCACATGGGTGACATTGCATGTGCATCCTGCATTGTTCGTGGCGTAGCATGGCTTCTACTATTACTGTCCGTGCAAGCATAGCTTATACCCCTGTGGGCATTGATAAATGGTTTGGTACACAATCTTACATATACGAAAAGCGCGAATACATCGTCTTCTCGCTCCAAGACTAATCGCCCAGACGAATTGATCTGGACGTGGTTTCTTCTTGAAATCTATGGCTGGCCGTTACGTCGGTCACTTCAGGACAAGACAGTACGCTGACTTGAAATAGCGGAGTAAATTAGGATTTTCCATATACGTCACATCGAGATTGCATGAACGGCAAGACAGGAGTGTTCGCCATTGAAGCGATTGTACCCAAGCTGATAATATTTATATCCGTTTCCGTACCTGAGTGTCCTTTGACCATGTCTAAGGGGGCAATTATGACGATATAAACAGCGCTTTCGGCACCGCTGGTAAAATTCCATGTTTGGATTGAAGATGTTTGCAGATTGATTCGGGTTTGTATGGACACTAGCTTCTACAGAAATTTTTCGGTTTTTTACTAGTATTGGCAGGGTATATACTTGTTTCTTTGATCGAGACTAAGAGTGATGGTATTGGACCTAGCTAGGCTTTGTATACTGCTGTGTGCTCTTCTTTCTGGAAAACGGGTAGACTTATGTCTCGATAGAGAGCTTCTGGAATTTTACCTGGGTTTGTTTGAATGATGATAGCCGTCTTTTCGTTTTGATACCATGACCTTCACCGTTGGAAAACATGTTGATATATGCCATGCTCTATTCAGAATGTGAATTTGGGTCCATTTGTCATGGGGTTGTATGTAGAGATGTGATGTAGTCATACACTTGATGCCAATATCAACGCATATAGAACCATTGATGATATTTCTCAATCAGGATGTTCAAAGAGATCAAAGTGCCGTTTTATAGCTATGTCCATCTGGTAAAAGCTACTGCATGTACTTTTTGGATTTTAATGATTCAGAATGACTAGCGGAAAGGATTCGAGACGATGAAATGAACGAATTCGCAAGCTGACTGAGATATGGTGGTGCGGTGCTTGAGATTGCAGCCGTGGACATAAAGAGTGAATGGCTATTTTTGGTTCTATGTTGGCATCACACCTCGTGTTTGGGAGTCTAGTGGCTGAGGACTGATGAGTTTCCTCCGCATAGCAAAGGATCAACAGTGCAACTGCTATATCGAGATTTTGTTAACCAATAAAATTCGGGTGCGTACTCTACTCTTACAGTATGTACAAGAAGTGAAAGATTGTGAAAATTCTGCTACCGGCGGATCAAACCTTTTCAATTCTTTGCACGACAATAGCAGTCGCTGCACCTCCACCATTACATATCGCGGCCACGCCATACTGTCCGGGCAGCAGCTGATGCAGTAGAGTCGTCAAGATCCGAGAGCCAGAGCTACCGAGGGCGTGGCCGAGTGATATGGCACCGCCTAGAGGATTGACATTGCCCGAACCAAGTCCCAGAATCTTTTGATTTGCTAAAATGACGGCGGCGAAGGCCTCGTTGAATTCCCAAACGGATACCTGGTCTTTGGATATCCCAGCCCTTTCTAATGCAATCGGAACGGCTTTCGCCGGCGCGACTGGGAAGTCCACAGGGTCGACTGCAGCATCTGCGGACGAAACAATGCGTGCGAGGACTCGGTTGCCAGAACCGAATTCCGCTGCAATCTCTTTGCTTCCAAGGACCAGAGCTGAGGCGCCGTCATTGAAAGTGGAGGAATTAGCCGCCGTGACAGTACCTCCATCTTTGACGAAAGCAGGCTTCAACGTGGGGACTTTATCTTCCCTCAAATTTTTGTAACCTTCATCCTCCGAAATGACAGTCTCACCCTTCTTGCCTTTGATAGTGACAGGTGCAATCTCGTCCTGGAACTTGCCCTCACCCCAAGCTTTCTGGGCCCTGTGGAAGCTCGAAATAGCGTACTCGTCCTGCTCTTGTCGTGTGATGTTGTGCTTTTTGGCTGTTTCCTCTGCGCATACGCCCATGTGGAATTGATTGTAAACGTCCCATAGCCCGTCTTTGATTAAGCCATCCTCCATGCTGATCGCTCCAAACGGTGGATGTTGGTTCGCTCTCGGCATGTAATAAGGTACCCGGCTCATGCTCTCCATTCCACCAGCAATTTGTGCCTCTGCCAGGCCTAATTGTATGTTCTGTGCTGCGAAAACCACGGCCTTGAGACCAGAGGCACATACTTTGTTGATTGTGACAGCGTCGACTGTAGGTGAGAGGCCTGCGAGTATTGAGGCTTGACGAGCGGGCGATTGTCCTACAGAGGCTTGAAGAACATTGCCCATATAAACATCAGTGATTCTGGAAGCAGGGACGCCAGACTTTGTCATGGCGGATTTGATGGCTGTGGCACCGAGCTGAGGAGCCGGAACAGGGACCAGGGAGCCATTGAACTAGCGCGTATCAGTAGAGTATATGATACTTCAGTATGGGAAAGCTATACCTTTCCGGTTGGAGTACGAGCGGCGCTGAGGATGTAAGCATCTTGAATGTCGGTCCTTGACACGGGAGAAGTACAGAGATGGCGCCGAACTTGAGCAACGCGCTGTATTGGATGGCTCGCCGCCGATTGTGTTAGCAGAGCTTTTGAAGACTTTGGCAGTATTGTAGACATTCCGATTGATGAAGAAGAAGAGGCATGGAGCGTCTCAAAAGTTGCTGGATGCACCGATGAACCTCGGCACCACGGAGATGTACCCCACATTGTTGCTTAAATCCGTAGGTAGCGAATGCCAATTCAATGGACAAACGCTAAAGCTCTCGAACAGCCTGCCAGCCAGGGGATCATCGTGCTTATTGTAGATGAGTCAATATTTACATTGAGACTGTACTCTAGGGGGTTCATACCAATGCATCGCCGGCCACCAACGCCTATGCAAGATGCCTCCGTGATCCATCCCAATCCTCATATGTTCTGTTCAAATTCATATCAAGAGTCGAAAGCCTTACGCATGGCTTGATGCGCCAATTCTACCCCCAGAAACGTTGCTGCGTTGGCAGGTACTGCTCTTGCCATCGCAGGACCCATACCCGGGAAGAAGGCTTTGAGGCCCCCATTGGCATAGAGACCTCTGATCGTACCGCCAATTGTGGGTCGTCCCTCAGCACTCTGTAATCGACTTTTGACTGTGTCTATTGGGAAGACTGGGATCCACATGGCTACTCCAGCAGCACCTCCTGCCACGATGATCGCTTTCAAACTCAATTCTCCACTTGGATTCCCATCCTTATCCTTCGGCGTCAGTTTCCTCTTCACATACTCGTAGCTCGCAAAATATGCAGCACTCCCGGGCCCATCTCTTGCTAAAGTCATTGCCGACCCTCTGAAGACGGACCGTATACCTCCCTCCTTGTATAATTGACGAACGACATCGAGGCCACCAGAGTATTTCGGCTTCTGGCCGGGCTTCAGCTCTTTCTGGCCTTGGATTTGCAGAAGGACCTTAACGCGTTCGAAAGGGGCTGTTACTAGGGTCATAGGTATTGCACTGAAGAAGCCGGCAGCAGAGATCTGCCCCATCGTGAAAGGGGTCTTTTCATTGGTATTTGGAGAGAAGGATCTGACGAGTTTCTGACCGACATCGTACCCCCAAAAGCTGATAGCAAACATGGGCGTCACACCCACCAGCGGCGCTGATACGCCTGCATACATGCCCTGGTTCGGTCAGTATAAAACCTCCATATCCTTTCTTCCGGAAGACCTACCTTCCTCAAGCCTTCACGCGCGACTGTTTTCTTGACAACATCAATAGCTCCCGTGTAGACCCCCTTTTCCGCAGTCTGCATTCGTACCTTGACCAGGTCGAATGGATGTCCGACGATGACTGCACATACTCCTCCTACACCTCCCGCAGCGAGGGAGCGGAAGCTGGAGAGGGTCTGTTTCGAGGCCTCCACAACTTCCTTTTTGACCTCGTCAGCCGACGGGATCGAAGGCGTAGACGAAGATGAGGAGGGAGGCATCACTGCAAAAGAGTCCCAGGAACGACGAAAAGCAGGTCGGATTTGAGTACAATGTCGAATTGGATTGACTTTCTAGCCCGCAGCCGAGGCGGTTGCTTTTTCGCGCGTCATCAGATTTCATCCTTCAGCCATCCACTTCCCCGGGATCCTACCTTACTCATATTCTAGGGGTGACCACGCGTATCTGGGCCAGTGTCTTCTTGTAGGATGAATGCAGAATTGACCCAAGTGGCTGTTGTCATACATCACATCGATTTCTTTAGGCCGGCCAAATCTAAGTATTACTGTGCGCCTCCCGTGTAGGCTTACGCACGCTTCCAGCATCTCATACTCCAGGATATCTTTCGTCTGCTATATCAAGGCAACAAGTCACTTTGAGTGTAGACTGTCATTGCGCTTGCCAATTTTGATGTTGGACGAGTTTTAGCAGATGAAGTTTATATATTGGCTGGCAATTCCCCATATCACGCTGGAGATGCGTGTGCATGAGCTCTTCCTCCTCTGTGTGGTTTGGGTGCTTTCACCTACCTCACCTTTTGGTCACATATTGCCCAATCCACAATCGTGATGAGACAGGCCTGAATGGCCTAGCTTTAGCTCGACGAACATAAAGCTTAAAGTGACAGGATCTCTGTATACAAGACTCAGGTGAAACCCATACTGGAACGCTTGCTCGTCTTCATCAAGCGGAATTAACCTATGGCCCATCACACCACCAAATTCTCTTGGCGGCCTCAGGGTGCTCGACCTGTACTACATAAGGTAATTAGACTTTGCGAGCCTACTGGTAGCCTAAGCTCAACGTATGGCCGGCCCTGTCCATCGTTAGTAGCGGTTCCAATGACTGTAGTCTTGAAGGTAAAGCTTGTTAAGATGAGTACCATCCTTTGTGACGGAGGCGTCCGAGGGGTCTCTGCCGGCCATGGCAGCTGCGCTAAGCCCCACATGCGCTAGCAGAAACGTGGGGAAAGCTGAAGAGGGACCTGGAAAGGGTCTCGTGACAGTGCTTGCCATACCGAATGTTTTCACGCAGCTGTATGGAGTAGCGTAGCCCATTCCATCGTAACAAAATATCTGCCTCCGACTTGTGACGAGTGTCAAATGCGTAGTGTGATGACCGAATGATCAGTCATTCATCCGGTATGTAACAGAATTGACCAATGAGATTCACCCTGGCAGAAGCTACCAAGCTCTCTTTGTTTGTCAAAGGGACGACCTCAGCTTATCCGATCGTTCCTCTTAGCATACTCTCTCTCTACCAACGACATTTTCATCAATCATCCAACCCGGTCTTTGAACCGAATCAACTTGATAATCCAAAAGCAATACGACCAGTAAGCCCACCTGTTCCTGATACCTACGAGCTAATACCCTCCTTGCCCGCACCCATCCGAATGAGCTCAAATGCTTCGTCATCGATCATATGTGAGGCCCCGATGCTTGTCACTATGTCACTAATGCCTATCACTGTCAGTGACTCGATCCCACAAGCAGAATGACCGCGACCATGCTGGTCTTGCCGACGGTACCGCCGAAGACATCCAGCATCTCCCTCGCTACTTCAGTAAGAGCGGTCACATTGACGCCGACCCCAAGAAGGTCAAGAAGGAAGGTGGAGGTAAAGGCAACTGGTAAGTCTCATTCTCGAAACTACCTCATCAACACCCAAGCTGACGTACTGGCATAGGGGAACTCCTGGGGACGAATCCCAAGACTATGGCTACAATTTCACCAACGCTCGTCGTCGCTCCAATAGCAGCTCCCACGGCCACGCCATCGACAGCTTCAAGACCAAGTTTGAAGCCGTTGAGACCGATCCAGTCTTCGAGGAAGACATCCATGGCGCCAAGGACGACGCCGCTATGAATGAGCATTTGGCACTCGAGAAGGGGGAGAGTGCTGATAGTGTTAGCACCGCTAGCATCGAGGAGGAAGAATCAAACAAGGTATAGATGGCCTTCGAGATGGATATACTTCTGATCAGTAAGACATCCGAACACAGAGCTGGCATCTGCTGGCTGGACGGAGGGATATTCGATCAATGTGCTGGCACCTGTTGGCTCGATGTTGCTCAATCAGTATGACGGCTAATGCTACTTTTCTTTGAGCAAGTATGCTCCTTTTGTAACAACAATGAACGAAGTTATTATCGAAAACTTCGTCTCATGTGCCCATTCCGTCAAGCGTGCCCCGCGATGTATGATATTCAGATATGATGACCACGATTTAAACGGTGGCGAAGGCAAGTCGGCGTGCGATTCGCGATATGTAGATGTGCTTGACGCTTTGTACCACTGCTTTGCACGTGGACACCCTCTACTGAGACTCATTGGGGTGGGTTCATCGTAGGAGGGCCGGCTTACGGGCTGGATGGTCACTCCTGACAATCAAGATTGGCAGAAGTGAACCGTGAGTAAGTGGTTTGGAAAGTAAGAATTTATTGCCTAGGGCGTGTGTAGCGCAAAAATTTCCAGGCGCGACCTCTCAGTCTCGGACATAGTAAAGTAACAACGCCGGGAAATCAACACGCCTTCCAGGAGCGTCAACATCCGAAAAGACCTTCTGTTTGCTGCCGATCCGGTTGCTGTGACCTCAGTGATGTAACAGCAACAACTATGTTCTCCCCAGATGCAGCGGTCCCCCCCAGCGTAGCCGCGCGCAATCCTCGACGACGGCAGCGGACTGGCTCAGACGACTCGGTAGCCGTTCGACATAATCCCAAGCGAATACGTCGATCCGGCTTGACTTCAGAAACCTTCCAACCTCCAGTTGCCACGAAGCAGAATGGATATATCGAGCTAGTCGAAGAAGAGCCGATTGCGAACGGACACGCGAAAGAGCCTGGTGGACGGCGACATGTAAGCGTGGATGCTACAAGTTTGGCAATTAGACATCGAGGGGTGAAAAAGGCGGACAGGGAGAAGAGGACGAGCAAAGATGGCGGCAGCATTGAATTGGTATGCGATCATGACCTCGAGCAACGTCAGTCGCCATGCTGACTGTGAGTGAAAACAGACCAGGAATGAGAATTACGTCGTGACCCAGCTACCCACGACTCCAGAGTCGCTTCAGGACTACCATGCTTCAGGTATAGGCCACATATCCTGCGTCCAGGAGACCTAACTAATGGCCTTTAGGAAAATGGCACGGAGAAATATCAACCAGTGTTGGCTTTGCCCTCGCAATGACTTCAACTCATGCCACAATATGGCGCTACAAGCAAGGAACTGCTTCGGCCGATCACCCGAGACCTGTCAATATCAAGCTCCTGCATCCTTCGAATCATTCCCGTTCCCCATTGCCTCTCGGGATACTTGTGCCTACCTCTTCAGAACCAGCACTACTTGTGGTGATGCCCACCAGTGGAAAGATTACGTATTGGGAGAACCTTTCGAGCGCGACAACTGCAGATGTGAGCCGTCAAAAGCAGCAAAGCATTCAAGGTGCCATATCCGGACTCATGTCTGGAGAGGTGGTTACAAAGATTACCGAGGCGGAACCCCGTGGGTTTGTTCTTACTTTCAGTACTGGTAGGCTCGCCCATCTCATCGTCAGTGATCCTCAAGGAAGGCCATCTATCAACGTACAATTTCTACGCGACAATGGCGCCCAGAGCGGAGGCGTGTTCGGAAGTCTCAGAAGCGTCTTCACTGGTGGGGGATGGAGGAAAGATGTTGCAGCGGTCAGAGCAGGAAGCTCGTCTCAAAGAGGTCAAATATACATAGTAGTCGCTACTACTCATGGCAACTTCCAAGTTTGGGACCTCAACTGGAATGGGACGCACACTTTACTTTACCAGGTTGATGCAAAAGTGGACATTCTTCAGTCGTTGGTTGAAGCAGCGGAGGTCTTCCATGACCACGAAGAACACCTCTTTGAGGTCCTCGATTTCACGATCTTACCCAGGCGTAACTCCGGAAAGGAACTTGCCAAATTGAAAGAAAGTGGCGATTGCAGAGTCATGGCATTAACGGTCCTCAAAGGAGCGAATTCTTCGAGGTACGCTTTGGTAGGGCTAATCCTTGCTAATGGCTCGGTAAAAATCGATGTTGTTCATTCTATCGTCTGCTACAAGACTTCGATTCCAGCAGAGACTGAATTCAGACCCCAAATTCTTGTCCCCGAACCAGGAGAAACGGCGTTTGTCATCTTTGAAAAGAGCTTAGTTCTGGTCTCCCTTACCGAGCTTGACGAAAGCCCGAATTCTCAGCTCCAGATGGAAGCTCACACATTGCCGGATCCCTTCCAGGATGCTATGGACTTTCGAAACTCTAAGCCGTACAGAGTCGTCGGATGTGCGTCAGAAGTCTTCGACCGAGGCCATGGCCTATCGTCATGTGCTGTCATGGTGTACGGCTTCGGTCTCATCCGGATCTCCGCTCTACCTATCAGGGAAGGCCAGTCAGCTCTGGAGAGGGCTACGGTGACAGCCAAAATGAAAATCGAACAGGCTGTGTTTTTTGGAAGCTTGCAGCAAGATCTACTCGACTTCAGTCCAAGACCTGAAGTGGCATTTTCTCCAGAAGACGTCGAAGCGGCGGCACTTGGCGTCAGCCATTCGATAATGAGTTCCACCTCCGCTTACATCGCTGCTATAGGTCCTTCAATGGATCAGCAGCTGCAACGGAGATCGACCGCATTAGCAGATTTGAACCAGTATCTGAGGAAGCATTACCAGACATCGCTGAGTAGGCTAACCAACTGGACGCTGTTGTGGAGTGCTGAAAAGATGGCTTCAGCCAAAGCCATCTGGCGCTGTTACAACTCGGCTGTCAGCAATCAGAACAAGGGTTCTGATAAGAGGAATCTCCTCGCGGAGCTGATTGAAGCTATGAGTGAGGATACAAAGACCGAAAATCACCCCGAACATCATGAAACGGACGGCGTTAGACATTGGTTTATCCATGACGTCTGGCGCTTAGAGTACATCCTCCCTTGGGCCCAGAACATAGTCGAGATACTATTTTATGAGGGGAAAGAAGACGCTCTGCAGCTTGACCTAGCTACAGAAGCAAGGCTGCTCAGCGAAGCCAACGACATACAATTGGCCGGTTTGGAGACCGCGTTCAACTTCCGCGAGACAAACATTGCAGCCTACGGTCTCGAAAATGAGATTATGCTTGACGGGGTCCTGCAACGCAATTACGAGGATCTGCCAGAAATCTGGACCTCTTTAAGAAGTACAGTGGACAGAGTCAAAATACTGACAGATATTTCCCGAGAATTCGCGAGGGCGAATGAAGACACGGAGGGTGGTGAAGGTGAACCTACACCAGATCTCATCGTAAAGATTGCAGCAGACAATCCACGCCAAGTACAGATTTGCTGCCAAACGTACATCGAGCGGTTTCGATGGCTGAAGTCTCGACCAGATGCCGAGAGCAAAGCTGCTGGGGAGAAACTCATGCAGGATCATTTCGCAGTCAGAAAGATACTGTTCGCGGGTCTATCAGATATTGGTCAGCCAGAGATGGGAATTCAGCTGGCAGAGAAATATCGTGACATGGAGGCTTTAGTGGACATCATTGATCAAGAATTGCAGATAGCAGATGATGAAACCGCCACAAAGTACGAAGATCGCATCAAGTCGTATTTCATCAGGTATGGGGCTGTTTGGGCGAATGCCTACTTCAAGAAATATCTCAATGGCGGCGGAGCCGTGGCCGTCTTGACCGACAAAGCCGACTTGAAAAAGCATCTCACGAAATTTCTCCGAGGTCATCCGGGGTACGCAAAATTGGGTTGGATTAACGAAGTTGTCTCTGAGCGTAATTACGCGGCTGCAGCAGATAACCTGAGATTGGTGCAGAAGCAGGATGCAAACCTTTGGAGCAAGAAAATTGGTCTAAGCATGAGCAAATTGAGTCTCATGGCAGCTAGATCAACTGGGCAAGTCGAAGACAACACTGTGCAGCCTGCCATGCACACCATAGACGAGGAAGTGGCGGTTCTTGCGGCCCAAGAACAGCTGTACAAATACATCAAGCCAACCATAATGGACGCCCTAGACGCCGATGCGGAGACACATTTGGCCATGCAGAAGTATGGCACGCGTTTCGTGAAAGGCAAACCCATACTCCGAAATTTTTTACAGCAACACATGCAAAAGATGCTAGCCACGGAGACTTTACCTGCAGACGGACTCATCGACTTACTCACTCTGATAGACGAGGACACGGTGTATTCAGATGACGAAGGCGTGATGGGTGCCAGATTTCTCTCCGCGCTGAAAGTTCTAAGATTGAGCAATTCTGAAGGGACTGATCCCGGACGGAAGGAGCTCTTGGAGAAATTCATCTGGAGGCGTTGCATGATCCAGGACAACTGGGAAGACGTCAACCGTACCGAGCTCAAGAACGATACCCAAGTTGAGGTCGAAACGGGAGCCACGTCGCTCTTCAAGACCCTGAAGGAGGGATACAGAACTGGATTTTGGGATAAACAGCCTCCGCTACCCCCAGCATCTGTGGCGGAAGCCGGCACGACCGTGGAATCACTACGGATCTCCTCGCACCTTGCCAACATGCCCGACAATGCGCTGGAGCGTTTAGCACGCGACCTGGGAGCGGAGGCCGACATGCTGGACCAGTACATGGAAAAAGGCCGGCTCGAGGAATGGTGGGAAGGCGTGGTGGAAGCCGCAAAGGCGGCTGCGAGAGCTGAGGCCGATGAAGAGGGCGAAGAGAAGCTGAGGAAGCGTAATGCCGAACGAGAATTCGATATTAAGATATCCCAAAAGGATAGAGAGGTGTATGGGAAAGGAGGCGAGGGATTGGGCATTGATGAGCAAGGCGATGTTATCATGGCATGATCTGGAAGCGAGCATGGCGTTGTGGAAAACAACATTCCTGATGTCTCTTTGACTGCATTAGCATCAGATGAAGGATCCATTGCAGGCGTCCGCATCAGCGTGTGGGCTTCGAAATACGAAGCGAGAGATTTGTAGGACTAGTTATTGGTAAGATAGGAAATTTACGAAACGGGTTGAGAAGTCGCTGCATGATCTGTTCAGCTATAGTGGCCTACATCAGGTCGAGAAGTCCTCTACTCTTCATCTGATAATGATCAATACCCGTGCTTTTCACCAACCCTACTTTCTCAACCTGTAGATTACAACGCAAGCCCATCATCGAAAGACTCAGTCTCCCACCTCAGCGAATCCTTCACAGCCAACTACAGACATCCAGGATGATGAGACCAAACTTCCTTTCTCATCCACCAAACCGCAACTCAAGCCCATCATCCAAAGACTCGAATCCCCACTCTAACAAATCCTCCACAACCAACTACAAAAATCCACGATAGTAATACCGAATTTGGCACCCTAACCCTCCCACTAACATCCATCCATACCCTCTCTATACGTATTATCACACACAATCTCCAACCCACCCACAACCCCAACACCTTCGCTTCGTTCACACAGCAAGTGCACAACAACACGTTTCGAGTCTCAGCGCTGGATTGAAAAATTGAAAAAGTGAAAGTAAAGAAATGATGGATGAGCGAGTTGAGAAACAGTAGTAAAGCCTACCAATTCCAATGATATCGACGGATGTTTCGTCGCTTTGTTGAAAGGGAGTGAGACAGTTGAGCCGATCGTTGTGCAGAGTCGTGCTCAGGCATTTGTCGATCTTCGGATTGGGAATGGGCGACGTGGGCCTGGGCTTGGAAGGGGGGATGTGGTGAAGATGACGCAGGACATCTGTGATTTGGATAGATGGGTAGATGAATGGAAGATAAGGGCCGGAATCGAAGGTGAACGAAAAGAGGAAATCAAGACTGGATGGGATCTGGTTAGGTCGATGTCGATTAGGCAGTGACGGCTTGGTCCACTTTGGCAGCACAATGCCCGAGGAAGAAGTCAGTTGCCAACCCAAATCACGTCGAGGCAGACTCAAACGACATGTAGTTGAAGACCGCCAGTGAATGGCTTATCTGCCTAGCTTCCTTTTGCTCATTTGCTTATCCCATCCGTGCACACTCCACACTAACAAAAGAAATTGTAAAGGTAGTCATGACTCGTCCGTTGCAACAGGGACTTGTCCGTATTAGGCCATGCCCTGGTTGCTTGCAGTTGGCGCGAGTTTGAAGTTGGTGAAAGGGCGGAGGCGAAGGGCAAGATGCCGTTGTGACTTTTGAACAGTGAAAACGGTCGCGAGACTGGGAGTATAGCGAGAGTCTAAGGTTAATCCGCAGTGTGATCTCAATGCATCGCAAGAACCAATCATCCTTCAGACGCCCGGCACCTTCGCATTGTAACGCCGTACCCGGATTGATGTCTATTCGCAGTTACGATGTTCGTAAGTGCTATCGTGGATCCGGACTGGGTACTATCATCCAGCCTAACCCAATAGTTAGCACGCGTCAAGCACCGACACCGAGATCTGTCAACGACGTACCATAGTTCACATGCTACTACCTGCTACAGCAGAACACTTTCATTATTTTTTGAAGCGCTGAGGGTTGAGGCTCAGCAATCTGGGGTCTTGATCCCAGCTGTACGGCAGTGGTTTGGTTCATGCCTGCATTAGCTTGACTCATCCGCTGAGGGAGGTTCGCCGTAGAGCTCTGGAATTGCCCTTGAGTCGATACCGTCGGTGTGACGTCGTTGAGGCCCCCCGCCGCTCCGCTTTGACGCTTTGGTAGCTGTGCGCCAGAGACGCCCGGCCTGTCGCGCGTTTTGCCCACTCCCGGCTTCGCCGGAGATGGGGGCAGGGGCTGCGCGGCGTTTAAACGAAGGGCAGAAACTCCCGGTGTTCCTGTACCCCGTGGTGTATCTACTCCACCAGCGAGCGCACGAGTTGTTGGATTGTTGCCTGCATTTGCTGCATGAAGGTGCTGTGACGAATGATGCTTCATTGCCTCCCAACCTTTGCCATTGTTCAACTTCATCCAATCGTATTCGCCGTCTTCAACCTCGCCGGTATTTTTGAGAGCCTGGGTGAAGAGTTCCCGGAGGTAATCGTAGTCTGGAGTGTCCTCAAACCCGAGATTCCTGACGTAGCTCAGGTACTTGTTGAACTCCTCTGCAACTGCGATTCAGTTTAATATCGTCCGCTCTGCTGGCCATGGTGTGCACTTACCAGGGTAACCATCACAGAGATCCTTGATTGCGGTCGTCTGTTTTTTCTCCCCAATCTTCTCGTACTTCTGCTTATTCGTCGCCGCCTTTAGACCTTGCCATGGTAGTCCACCACGTAGAAAGTACATGAAGACATGTCCCAGTGCCTCCAGATCATCTCGTCGTGACTGTTCACGGCCCAAATGCGTGTTTATACTCATGTAACGAGCAGTCCCTGACAACGATTTGCGCTCTCTGTATGGAATATGCTGTTTTGTCTTCGGGTCCCGGTATTGCTTTGCCATGCCAAAGTCCACAACATGAATGACATTGGCTGATTTGGATCCAGGCCTGCCGATCAAGAAGTTGTCCGGCTTGATGTCTCTATAGATGAGGTTCTTCTCGTGGATCGTCTGGACTCTCGATAGCTGAAGCAGTTTGTACATTAGCTAAAGGGGGCAAAGACTTCAATGTGATAGATCATTTTACCATTTGCTTCGCAACCATTACTACAGTCTTTGCAGAAAACCTTCGGTTGCAGTGGTCGAACAGATCCTCAAGTGAGGGACCCAGAAGATCTATGACGAGAATGTTGTGAAGACCCTCTTGGCCGAAGTAGTAAACATTAGGTATGCCGGCTAGCAAGGTGGGTTAGCAAGTTTCACATCCCACCTGACGTAGAGTACACTTACGGCAGCCCACAAGGATCTTGTACGTCCGGTATTCGTCCCTTAGCTGTGGTGCATCGCTTTTCCGCGGTTCCTACACTAGTCAACGTGTACCCAACGCAGAGCGAGGAATTCTGCTCACAAATTTGATCGCTACTTGTTGATTGTTCAAGAGGTTCGTGCCTTCGAATATTACGCCGAAGGAGCCTTCGCCAATCTTCTTGCCAACGCGGTAATGAACCCCCACCACGTTCGAGGAAGAGGACGCCATATCGTTGATTTGCCCGTGAAAATTTACTTCGACTGTCCTTCAAGTGTCTTTCTCCAGTCTTCATTCGGGGCTTCTCCGTCGTGGCAAAGATATATGCACTCTTTCCTCAGTCCTTCGAGGCTTGGAAGGATATCAGAAAGGTCTGGACTGTTTCCAGCAGCCGGCTCTTGACGATCTGGCGCGTTGTTAGCCTCGACCTGGAACATGGTGCAGATGTTAACGAGATCCTCAACCCTGTTGTCTATCAAGGGTGACATCGTCGCAAACATATGCATCAACGACGAGATTGGAAAGGTAAACGTACAACGTCTTGCTGGTGCAGCGGCGTCTTGCCAATGCTGATGTTGACTCAAGGCAAAGGCCTACTCCCTACCCAGCACTCCGGATCTCCAGACCCCTTCGACAAGATCCCCTCGAGATGATGGCGACGCAGACTATTCCATCAGTAGGTCGGTGATTGAGGAATGATTGTTTGTTGAACTTGATGTCTCTCGTGGGGTTTGCGGAGGCTGAAAGGAGGGACGGGCTGTGGTTGAGTGGATCCAGCCGGGGACGCATCCAGATCAACTCGGTACGGAAAGCTGATGGATCATAGACAGAGTATTAAGTATTAGATGGAGCGATAATGAAGGTATGAGAAGGAAGTTTTCAGCGGAGCTATGCAATGCTGCCGCAAAGCCAAGATGGGAGAGGGGAGCGACGATGTCTGTTGTAGTTCCCGTCAAAGTCAACGGCATTGGGCGATCTCGGCTTGGCTAAGACTAGAACTACGAGGCACGCTTGCAGGGTTCAAAGCTGAGGCCTTTTCACTTTTCACCCCCATCTAGCGCCTGCATTTTCTGCACAAGCTAAAGTACCGGATGTAACTCGATTCATCGCTGACTTCTGCACCACGTTTCTTCGTGCAGTGTGTCGCATTCGTCGCCCTCTTCGTCGCATAGGGACGCTTATAGACAGCAAGCCACATACACCATCTTCCGATTCCTTCCAAACCACATATGCTTTACCAAATGGGCGCATAGGCAACCTTGGACGGCATGCTCTACGCACTGCAGTGGGCGTACCACATCTTCTATCGAGAGCATTCTCAAGGAGAGCCCAATCCAATGAACGAGCGTCGTTGCTCAAAATCATGAGCTTATTTGCCCAGGCAATGAGATTCCTGAAAGCTGTAATAGCATGTGGATTTGACCAGAGATTGTTCTCGGTTTGGCTAGTCCTTTTGGCTTGCATCAGCAATTACAAGGCTCTGCAGCCGACGGCCAAGAGCTGCGAGCTTCCCTACAAGTCGAAGGTATTCGATTATTGATCGTCTTTGCTTGCTACAATATCCGAAAAACGTGATTCTTTGGCTCAAACCTTTCTACGCAATATTATCAATTTGGCCCAACTCCTCCCAGCACTTGTATGCCATAACACTACAAGCGCAATGCCAGGCTATTCCAAGGAATGGCTTATGATATCATGTCTTACACTGGAGGAGGACACCGCCCAAACTCTAGACCATATGGAGAGAACTACGACGAACATTGAGATTAAAGTCCCGCCAGCAGAGTGAAACATTGTCTCCCTTTTCCGCATTTCATTCATCGACTTGCGGCGAACCTCAAACTGATGCGAACAGAAAGACACCGGCGTTTACAGCTGCCGTTCCTTGCAATACCAAGGCTTGTACTGTGTGAGCGTAGAGAATCACCTCCTTTGCTTCCGAATCTCAGCCAACTGCCTAACAAGACTAAGCCTACGCACCTTGAACCGTCTCACATTAACAACCAGCTCGCCAACACCTTCAGCACAATAGCCCGAATGCGCCGAAAAAGCCTCTACGAAATCTCGATCCTTCTCGACAAGATCAGGATCTCGCCGATCCCATCCGTCTTGCTGAAGCCGAGCGTGTGAGGCCCAGACACCATCTGGAGGATTATTCAGGCCGAACGGATGTCTTGCACCGATTCTCTTTGTCTTCGTCATGGAACCCAGACTCGTCTGATGAGGAAAGCTCTCAAGATGTTCATCAATTTTCCCGGCAGGCACAGGTGTCACCCATCTAAGGTCGGTACTATCAATGAGTGGCTCGGTGTGGCTCTCATGAAAGCCTACCCAAATCTTCATATCCACCGTCGACATACCTTCGTGTAAGCACCTCTCGAATGCTGCCAGGACATGTGGAGGAGAAACACTAGGACGAAACATGCGCCAGGCCTCGGGACCTATCTCGTTGCGAGAGACAGGCGTGTAGATGCCTTTATTGTGTGTATTACTTACAGGGCAACTGGGAGAGGTGCCGAGGGTGGAGGACGTTGAGAACTCCCGGCTGGAAATAGGTATTATCGCATTCGTTGATATGGTCGTTGAAAAGTCTGCCATGCTATCGGTGGTGATTGTCTGAGTAGCCATGGTCATACTTGTGCGCTGGAATATCACTAAGAGATCTGGCAATCTGCTGGTCCCGGATCTAGGAGCCAACGATGCAAGAAAGGTAGCAACTCAATCTAGTAAATGGACATGAGTATATGAATAGTTTTCCAGGCATGTCAAGACAATGCTATGGAAGAAAGAATCTAGACTTTAGTTCTTTCAAGCATGGTTATTCTGCAACGCAATTCATTGAAAGACATTGTGTGCCTATCAACTTGAGCTTTGTTCATTGTCCCCCTGAAGTGAGAATCCGTAGGTCGAGGCAGCGAGCAACCGGTAGAAGGTCACCAGATGGACAACATCGATCGAATGCCGCTAAAGCCGTGTGCATCGAATGTCTCCTGGGTCTTGTATCGTCTCGAGATTCGTGATGCCTGTTAATCCTCGTCCTGGCGCCTTCGGACCTGAAAGAGTATTGAGACACCAGCTCCAAAAGGTCCTATGCCACCTCTTTTAGCCGAATTGTGAATGCCACCCACTCAGCCTATGTTACCGCACCAACACATCTGCATTAAAATAAGACAGTGCCATTCTCGGAAGCGAGCCTTTCACCCCCAAAACACAAGAGCTACAGGGTCATCGATGGAGGTATTGGAGCAGAGTCAAGGCAAGGAGTCGGGACAGCTATGTGACATGAATTTGCATGAACCTCATCCGTATAAGTCCGTATCTTGAGGAATGGGCAGATCCGATTGTGCGGCGAATTTCCGTTGCGGGGAAGGTCCGGCGACTTCTCGTACATACATTAGAAACTTCCGGGAGTAATCGCTCCGAGGGGACAAAGACACAATAGTCATCATCTGCAAGACACTCAGTAGAAGGCCGCGAAAATGCCGTACAATCTCAAGGGGAGGAATGTGTTGGTGCTTGGGGGTTCGAGGTGAGCTAGGGAAATCAAACAATTCATAGACACCGTGCCTTAAAGTTGACGCAAAACCGACGAAACGCTCAGAGGTTTAGGCGCTCTGATAGCCGAGAAATTTGCCAAGGAGGGATGTAATGTTGCGGTCAATTATAACGCAAGCAAGGAAAGGGCAGAGCAGGTGGTCGAGAAGATGACGAAAGAATACAAAATCAAAAGCTTCGCAATCCATGGTGTAGGTCTTGTAAAAGGAATCAACGACACCGATGGCTGACAACATTTTGAGGATATGGGTATCGCTGCAGATTGCGAGAGAACGGTTCAAGAAGCTATAGATGGGCTGAAAGGCCTGGACATCATCATTTCGAATGCCGTGAGACAAGCCAAGACGAAGTTTCATCTTCTGCATTGGAGGGCCCCATCATCATCCGTGCTTCGTCTAATAGCTTGTTAGGGTTGGACGAAGTTCACGAAGTTCGGAGATCTTGACGCTATGAGCGAAGCCGAATGGGACAAGGTAGTGCTTAGGAGCAGCAATGGAACGAATCCAAATGACTCAATTGTTAGTGCTGGGCTGTAAACTGCAAGGCAAATCTGCACCTACTTCGAAAGGCGCTACCAACATTGAACGCCAATCCGGATGGGGGTCTCTTTCTATTGACGTCCTCCATTGCGGGCGTCTCCGCATCCGGTAGCTCAATGGCGTACTCTGTCACCAAAGCCGCCGGTCAATCATCCTGTACAAAGTATGCACTTAGCATTGCTGACGAATAGATGCAAGGTCTTCACCTCGTAAAATGTCTAGCGGCTACGCAGGGTCCAAAGATACGGGTCAACGCTATCCTGCCGGGACTGCTTCTGACTGAATGGGTAGGTGCTGTTGGAAAGTCTATGAGTCTTAGACTGATGTTTCAAAAGGGTGCCAATTTCACACCCGAACAGATACAGGGTGCAAAAGACAAAGCTTACCTTAAGATGGAGGTAAGAGGACATGATTACTGCATTCGAATCACAGCCAATGACGCTTCTAGACGGACCTTGAGGACTGCGCAAACGGATATGTTGCCGCAGCGAAGAATGGCTCTATGACAGGGCAAAATATCCAGATAGGTATGGATGCCGTACCTAAAGTGGCATAGCTCCTAATGACTGCACAGATTCTGGCTATATGATGTTGGGGCAGGCCCGATGAAACAGATTTACGTCGTTTTAATTTTATAGTTGGTCTTTGGGGATGATGCCTTTGGATCTCGATAATGGTCGGGTAACGTAGATAATATTTGGGTCCGAAGGAGAGGTCCATCAGCATGAAGTGTCTTAGGATCATTCATCTTGGCCTTTATAACAGACTTCAAAGGCTCATCTTCCTGTCCACCTTCGATCTTCATCCGGCTGATCGTTAGGAATTCGCCATTGCAGGTTTTAACAAAAACCATTCGAGACGGTGATAGATCTCCTATTACTGTTGGCTGGCCAACGGTGAGCTCAGAACGAGGTCGAAGGTATGTCCGCTGAAACCCGACACTCCAGATGATCCTGCGCAAAGCTTGGCTGTCATCGTCGACTTTGGCCAAGCTCCAAAGCGCGCCGAGCACCTGATGTCTTCGCATGATCTCGGCTCCCGTCCATGTAGTCCAGTCTATGAAGCGATCTGCTGCCGTCAACTTTGGGGCATGGCGTTTATATATTGGAGAATCATCCGCAGTATCTTCAGGGGCCGCAAGGAAGGAGCCGTAGAGGTAGAGATGATTCCTGATACAGTCGACCAGCATGTTGCCACCTTTCCTTGCCAATATTTGTGACAACTCTTCCACACTGCGACAATCATGCTCGATTCCAGGAAACGGAGTCTGAAGCAGTCTTGTTCCCTGATCGAAGTGTTTGGAATGTAGTGTCTGCACCGTGACGCCAGTATATTGGGAACATGATAGGAGAGTATGATGTAGGGGTGCAGGACCGTAAAAGCTAGCTAGATTAGCGGAATAGACAATCAAAAGGCATCAAGTTCGTCTACGTACTCAGGCAGCATAGAAGGGTGTACGTTGAGTCCTCCATATTTGGCGGCTCCAAGAATTCTGGGAGGCACAAAAAGTCCAAATGAGACAGCAACAATCAAATTGATTGGCATGCCCTGCGGCTTTGGCGGCTTTACAGGGTCAGTATCAACCATGCCCGACTCCCAGCATCGCAGCGAACCTACCTCCCATCCTGTAAAGGTGTCGATTTCGTGCAAAGGCAGACCAAGCTCTTTTGCGGTCTCCGAGATGGGGACTATAACCATTTAGAGTCGATCTCTGAGAACATTGTGGATTCATTGGCAGGCAATACCATGACGGACTGTTTTTAAACCTCGCCCCACCGGTTTGCCAGGCCTACAGACCACATCGATCGAAGCTATCTGGCTGTTGTCGACTCTGTATCGCGCGTGCAGCTTTTGAAGACTGGCGACACTAAACGTGTCTGAGCCGCAAAACAGAATTCGCAGCGGCTCGTTCCCGACAAGTCTCGTTGACGCTTTAGTCTTGATCTTTGGGACTTTAAGATATTTAAGAAATGTCATTACCTCCGCTCACTGAGTAACCCGGTGACTCTCCGGCTCCCATGCCATCAACTCGAGACTGCCGGATTTTTGGCGAGCGGCCCGCAGCCCACCTTCGGGAGCTCCCTGCGCCTAGTGTCACCCGCGTTACGTGTGTCATACCGGGGTACCGGGCTACTCAGCACCCAAGCGTGCCCAGCTAGTGCTAAGTATTGATATTCCATAGTAATAAACTTCCTCTTCTACTCGATCAGTCGAGAACAAGAGATGGTCTTGACGTGACTGATCTTCAGCCCAACGGTAACAGTCCGCTTGTCCCTCGCTTTCGAGAAACCTCTCGCTTCTATCTACTCCAGTATCATTTTAATTGAAGCACCTCAATACAACGAGTCGCAAACCAAAGGCTCGAAAATTGAGCTTTGCTCTGCCTAGGATGAAAGTGAGATATTTCCGCAGAAGAGTAGGTAAATACATCGACCTCCACAACAGCTCTCCACGCACCACCGTCCAACCCACATATCACCCTCGATGGCTTCCCATCCGCGCTCGAGCATCATGAGTAGAGCCGGAAGAATAGCTGGCTTAGAAGCGGCAACATCAAGAAGCCAGCTCAGGAAGTCTTGGACGCCACTTTCGTACTCATCTTCTCATGACGATCATCTCTGTGGCAACTAGCCGGAGTTATTCGAGCGCCGGTGTACGATTGACTTCATCGTGTATACAAGGCTATTAAACAAACGCGTCGTTCAATTGCGAGAGTGTGGTATGCGATCGTGATTACGAATGGCTCGTCAAAGCGCCGAAAGGTGCGTGGGCGAAGTTGAGCACAATGGGCGGGTCCGCGTCACGGTTTCTTGTGCGAAAAGCGCCGCAGCCCAGGCAGACAGGATCGATGCTATGGTTGCGATGGACCATGGTGTTTACCTTTGGAATGATGGAAAAGGCCAATTCAACCTCTTTTGCGGCGAAGTAGATATCGTGAGGATGTGTACCGTTAGTTGAAGTTTTACAGCATGGCGGCGTGTCTTAGTTGTTGTCCCAGGCACGCCAGGCCATATCATGAAAAGTTTGAGGCCCGGGACGATTGGATTTGTCCCCAAAGCCGAATACCCTAGTCCGTTTTGGAGATTTTCATCGTGCTTCCCAAAGGCTCTTTTGCTAAGGCTGGCGAGGAGGAGCTCAGCCGGCGAATGGGATTGGAAAGTAACGATAATGATTCTGGAACTATTATGGACCCCGAATCCTCGTACATTAAGCAAAAATTGCCAGCAGCATTGTTAGATCTGACGTCCAAACTCAATTGAAACAAAGGAAGCAGCTTTCCTGGGAATGCCTTTTCAGAAATCCATAAAACCATGTGCACTTGAATACCTTCGCCTTTCTGTTCCACTACTACATGGGTCAGCGCCAGGACTCAGCCCATCTTGTTGCTCTTCGTCCGTAGGGTACCGAGCAAGCTGTACGATGTCACGCACATACCACAGGGATTTGTCCCACTTCCAAGCGGGCCGAGATCACTCTTAGTCACGTGATCGCAAGGTTACTGAAACCGCCTCTCGGAGGGCTTGGCGCTTGGCACGTTCAACTTCCGGCCATCCAAAGCTTTTGCAAGGTAAGCTTGACTCGGTGTGACAATGATCGAGCCAGTCGCAGATACTGATATTGCCATTGCAACTTTTAGGCCGCATATGACCGATCTTCTTCCTACCCTACAGGCAACTTGCACGAAACATTTCCTACATCGCCCTCCTTAGTTAGCCTGCTGCTGCTACATTACTACCTCCAATTACATAAAGACCACCTCGATTATGACTGATAACGAAAGCCAGCCTCTCCTACGGGATACCACTTCACAAAGGTTTCGATCGAGAGCCGGAGAGGGTTATCATGGCATCCTCGTGGAAGTCTCATATGACGATCCGTCTCGGAGAGAGACTCGCCGCTTCCTGTCGTCCAAGTGGGGACATTATTTCGTACTGGGCCTTGTCTCTCTGGACGTCAGCTGTATCTTTGCGGATTTTCTGATTAGTCTATACGTCTGTGACCACAAATGTGACAAGGGCGAGAGCGTGTACGTATATTCGGAGGGATTCATTGCTAAAACAGGTAGCGTTATGAGTGAAGAGCATCTTTTAGGAGCAATGGCTTTGATGAATTTCTTATTGGATCTCTGGACCTGTCAAGCAATTCCAATTCCATTATAGAGAGAGAAATGCTGATTCCGACACCTCGTTCAGGAGCGACGACTTCAAAATCGCCCAGGACGTTCTTGGAATTGTTAGCCCTGACCTTCACTTGCCTCTTCATGGCTGAATTGCTAGCCAGCATATGGGCTTTTGGATTCTCGTAAGAATACTCAACTTCAACACACGACATTTCGCTAACTGGTTAGATTCTTTAAATCGAAATTTCACTGCTTTGGTACGTACACTTTGGGCACCATAACCCCAAGTGCAAGACGAGTCTTAGGACATGACGATCATTGTTGTAGTTGGATTTTCCTCATTACTCGTCTCTCGTGTGCTTCGATTTCGCCGTAGTAATTGCAGTCCTCTACAGATGCTACAATCATCGTTGCAGGGTTTATCATCGACGTGTGCTTGAGTGGTGTGCTTGAAGAGGCTGGCTCTATAGTCGTCATTCTGCGACTTTGGCGAGTATTCAAGATTGTGGAAGAGTTCAGTGCTGGGGCTTCTGATCAAATGGATATCATGGCTGAGAAGATTGAGAAGCTGGAAGCTGAAAATCAAGGGCTGAAGAAGGAGCTGAGTTCTCTGCACGATGACGAGGATTGTGGGCAATGGACCGGGCCTACCAGTGTTTGATGGCATTGGGTTTCTCCAATTAGGCGTTAGAAGTGATTGAGGCTCGCCTCTGGTAGGTGTGCGGTCGCTACTTTGTAGAGCACCTATTCATCCTCAATTCAGTGTCTTTGAATCTGCCAAGCGTGTAGAATCTGGAGCTGTGTGACCCAACGTCGATCAGGGTTCGTATCTAATTTTTATCCTGCCGGCCGCCACTAAGGTCCTGCATTTTTGACCCACCAGGCTCCATAAGGAAGTCTTACTCATAGTCTTCACTCACTACCCAAACTTCTCCCTGAGATATACTCGGAGCCTAACGACAATTGTGTATTCGGTTCTCTCTGTCTTTTGAGGCTTCCTAATACCAATACCCGACCTTTTGTCCGAGCTGCCTATCTGTCTCCTACTCTGCTCGAGACCTCAATCTCTAAACCTGAACCCTTCAACCGTGTCCCGATCATTGATATATGAGAGAAGTACGGGGTGATCGGAAGAGTCTTTCAGCTGGTCTCGCAATGGGTCAAACATTATCTGAGCCAGTGGTCGAAAAGGTGCGTAGCTGTTCCTGTCGGTCGCGTGATTATCAACTGTCCCACCATCCTGCTGCTTGCTAGACGGAGATGTTCATGCGATTTACCCCTATGCTTCCACTGCTGACCGGCTTCTACTCTAGATCTCTGATGATGGTCAAGATGATCGGGTTGCATTCGGCGTTTCCGCCATGCAAGGATGGCGTATCAGCATGGAAGACGCACATGCGGCAATACTAGATCTCCAAGCAGAGGATGCTGATAAGGGTTTTGTCGGCGCTTCGGTAGATGATCGGCTCAGCTTCTTTGGGGTGTATGACGGCCATGGTGGGGACAAGGTCGCGTTGTTCGCTGGTGAGAATATACATAAAATCCTGGCCAAGCAAGAAGCTTTCAAGAGAAAAGACTTCGAGCAGGCCCTCAAGGACGGGTTTTTAGCGACAGACCGCGCAATTCTTAGCGGTAAGCTGTGCTATTGGAGATGGCATTTAAGATCGTCATCTGATCTTCAATATCAGATCCAAAATACGAGGAAGAAGTCTCTGGCTGTACAGCTTCTGTTGGCTTAATTTCGAAAACAACAATCTACGTGGTAAATTATACACGCCATTCCATCTGCATCACCATAAATTGCTCATTACACTACAGGGGAATGCTGGCGATTCTCGCTCAGTGCTCGGAGTCAAGGGCCGGGCAAAGCCGCTATCATACGACCACAAGCCGCAGAACGAAGGTGAGCCAATGCGTTGAACTTCCAGTAGTGTCCCCGCTGATCTCAGCGACAGGAGAGAAGGCCCGAATATGTGCGGCTGGTGGCTTCGTGGATTTTGGACGAGTCAATGGCAACCTTGCACTTTCTAGGGCCATTGGCGATTTTGAATTCAAGAAAGGTGCAGAGCTTTCTCCAGAGCAGCAAATCGTAACTGCGTACCCTGACGTGATCGCTCATACGATTACTGACGACGACGAATTCCTTGTCATTGCTTGTGATGGTAAATCCGCATAGACTGACCTCTTTACAAGGCTGTACTGATCGGATATCGTAGGCATATGGGATTGTCAGTCATCGCAAGCTGTCGTTGAGTTTGTAAGACGCGGAATCGCCGCCAAACAGGAGCTCTCCAAGATCTCGGAGAACATGATGGACAACTGCCTAGCCTCAAACAGCGAGACTGGAGGTGTAGGGTGCGATAATATGACCATGATAGTTATTGCCCTCCTGAGAGGCAAGAGCAAAGATGAGTGGTATAAGGAAATCGCCAACAGGGTAGCGAACGGCGATGGTCCTTGCGCCCCACCAGAATACGGTAATCACTACTCTATCTCCACGCACTCAAAGTGATACTAAGCCGAAGCTCGACAGCCGAGTTCCGCGGTCCTGGCGTACAACGCAACTTTGAGGACAGTGGAGACGACTATGACCTCGACCTTGACCAGCGTACTCGTAGTGCTGGAGGCCGGTCAGGGAGAATTATTCTTCTCGGAGATGGCACGGAAGTTCTCACAGACAGCGACGAGAAGGAAATGTTTGACCACGAAGAGGAAGATAAGGACCTTGATAGCCAGGTCGCCAAAGGCCAACCGACAGCGAGCGAGGAAAATCGAGGGGCTAGGGAGGAGACCCCATGCCCAGAGTCTGCTGAGAAGTCCCACACCATAGAGCGAAATCCTTTCGATACACCAGCATCACCCACATCAGAGAAAACCAACTCCACAGAAAGTACAACTCCCAAGATTATTTCGGAGAGCGCCCTGCCTGAGAAACTCGTTACGCCGCCCACGACCCAAGCAAAGAAGTAGCGGCCACATGCCCCTGCGAAGATTTACGTGTTACGATATCTCATCATGCTGGTGAACTATCCTCAAGATACGGTTCCCAGCGATGATCCCTTCTGTGCGATCCCGGGCGGTCATACAAGTGCGGAACAAGCCTACCAATCACCTCAACACCTTAGCGGCTGTCTCGAGAGTACCTCGACTACGTATTGCATTGTCGGATTAGGGCATGGCGTACTTGATAGCGATTCTTATGTTCTTTGATCACTCTCGGTTCCCTTTTTCGACACGGTTTACTCGTGCGATGTACGCACATCTTCGCAGATGAAGTTTATGTCATGGACGGAGAGAAACAATAAAGCCCAGGCATCTGCGGTCAATAAAGGACCTTGGTGTACCGCCGGAGCACCATTGCTGTACATACTTTACTATTAGAAGAGATTGATATGGCATAATGAGAACTCCAGGTCTATTTCTGACATCCAGATTGCTCCCCGTCCTGTGCCATTTTATGCAAATAATGTAGGGCTGACCCTCGGCATCCCGATGACGCTTGGGCCAGAAGCAAGGAACCTCACAATATCGACATGGCTCCTTTTCGACTGAACCATTCCGTGCTAAGGGTACATCAACTTGTGAACAGTATCCACCCTGCATACTCTCAATCATAGTTGCATTCAAGTCTTACAACGTCTTTCTATAACCTAGACTCGAAGCTGGGCCGTAGACAAACCGGAGTTCGCTCCTTTTCTCCTTCGATTGCGAGAAGATCAATCATTATACAACTCGTGTGAGATCTGGTGATATAACTCTCAATCAACATCAAGTCACCCAAATGTCATCACCATCGTCTTCGGGCTCGTCAAAACGAAAGCGTACCTCAACCTTTCAGAATTCAATAAAGCAATCCTCGACTGCAGACCTCTTGCAACCATCATCTCGCGATGCGTCGGGCGAAGACGCAGCCGACTCCGCTTCGCAGGCAGTGACGAGTGGTGTGAAGCACAAAAAGTCCGTAGCGGCCAATGACGGGATTACTGCTCCTAGCAAACGCCCAAGGACGAGATCGAACGCTGCAGAGAGTACCGCAAGCAATGGCGCTATCCCCAGCATCCACAATGATGGTACAGATGACAGCGATATGGCTGAGGGGGAAGCTCAACCGATTCGGAGGACGAGAACTTCTTCAAACAAACAGCGGCCTAATATGAGTGCGGAAGACAGCAAAGCGATGCCTCCCCCAGCTAAAGGAGGATTGCAGGACCCAGTGGGTTTTCACACCAATCCTCCCCCTACAGGTCGCCCAGTACGAATCTACGCTGACGGGGTCTTTGATTTGTTTCATCTTGGGTGCGTTCGCACCCTTCATCTGACCAAATCTCACTGATGATGGGTACCAGACACATGCGGCAATTGGAACAAGCCAAGAATGCGTTTCCCGAAGTCTACCTCTTGGTCGGAGTCACTGGAGATGCCGAGACACACAAACGCAAGGGCTTGACGGTACTGACAGGATCCGAGCGAGCAGAGACTCTACGACACTGCAAGTGGGTGGATGAGGTCATTCCGAACTGCCCCTGGATCGTCACCCCAGAGTTCCTCGAGAAACATCAGATTGACTACGTCGCTCATGACGACCTACCGTATGGTGCCGACGAGGGGGATGATATTTACACACCCATCAAGAAGGACGGGAAGTTCTTGGTGACCCAGAGGACAGAGGGTGTCAGTACCACCGGCATCATCACCAAGTTCGTTCCCCGAAGTACAATGTCAATTGACATACGCTGACTCTGACATTCCAGAATTGTTAAAGATTATGAGAAATACATCGCCCGTCAGCTCAAGCGTGGTACATCCCGCCAAGAACTCAACGTGTCCTGGCTGAAGAAGAACGAGCTTGATCTCAAACGTCATGTTACCGAATTACGTGACAGTGTTCGTAGCAACTGGTCTTCGACTGGTCAGGAGCTCACCAAAGAATTGCGACAATACTGGCAGAGCAGTAGGCCCGCCAGTCCCGCCAGAGGTCTGAGCAAAGCTCCAAGTGAACCCGATGGAGGTCACAGCGGAAGCTCAAAGTCGCCAGCAGCTCTTGCACATCTTGCACACCTCGATATCCCAAGGGCGGAGAGCCCCAGTGGCACTCGTGGACCCAGTAGTGACTTTGCAACCGGCTATAGTTTGGGTCTGATTGGGGGCGTGCGATCATGGGTACGTTTTCATCAAAATTCTGCATAGTCACGGCTAATCTTCAGCAAAGATGACCCGAAGCCGTACATCTCTGCGCGGCAGCCAGCCTGGTAGTGGCGATAGCTCGGACGAGAGCTCTGATACTAAGAGTCCGAAGGAAGAACACGCCATCTCAAGAGGGAGAAAAGCTGAGCAAGTCGATGCGGAGATGGCCAATGCTTAAGCTCCAGGCGTGATATCGAGGTTTTGCAAAGAGAGATGCTTCTGTCTGACTGTATCAATAGCGATGATTCCCAGTATTATCCTTGTAATACACTCGGCTTAGCATCAAATACCTATTTACCTCCTATCTGTCGGTTGATGTGTTCGTGTTCGCAGAGACCTCGTCCTCGACCGTAAACGTGATATACTGCATTGCAAGCGCAGTCCGCACCGTTGATACTGTAAAGCGACAGAAAATAGCCAGACTGACGAGATGCATTCGCTACGTTTGATATCGACATCCGCCCCACTTCATCACCATGTCAATGCAAATAACCAACCCAACACGTCTACGACCTCGGCTTCTCCTTCTTCTCCTTCCACAACGCTGACAGGCCCACCCCTGACACCTTCACAACCTTGAACCGCACACCAGGAATATCACCCTTCGCCTTGCCTTTTCGACCGAAACCCGAGAGCAACACTTCATCGTTCTCATCCACAAAGTTCAGACAACCGTCATTAGGCACTATTCCCCACCATCAGCCTCCAAACCCCTCTCCAAAACCAAATCATCAAATCTCCCTCGCGAACGTAAAACCCAACTCACCGAAAGCGGTAACCTTCTTTCCATTTTTGATCAATTGCACCCTCACACATTTCCGGATAGCCGAGTTCGGCTGTTTGGCCTCCACGCCGACTTTTTCGAGGACTATGCCTTTGGCGTGCGAGGAGCCACCGAAGGGTGAGGATTTGTAGGCTGTACCGAGGAGGCGCTTCTTATAGTGGAGATCGGCCCAGCGGCCTTCACGGCGATGGGTGCGGAGTTTGCGGGCGGCGTTGAGGCCACGGGGCTTGCCTTTACCCATGATTGCTAGATTGGAGGGAAGTGTTAGCTGGGTTGGTCGTGGAGGGAGTCTTGAGGGCTAGGGAAATGATGGTGGAAGGGTGCACTGCTGGCAGTGCTGACGGCGTTGATGAGCTTCAGGCGTGCCAGAAGGTGCACTTACCGATTGATGTATGATCGCGATATGGGAGAGGCAAGGTGTCGCTGTGGTGCAGAGTGGTCGTCGATAGAGGTCCCAAAAACTAAGCGAGTGTGTGCAATATCAGCCCTATGAATCGGCTAGCGCGCTTCTGCGCCGGCCCTCGGGCTTCTTGCCAAGTCCTAGAGAGCTATATCGATCAGTGTAGAACCACTTGATTTCGTATTGGATCATGATGGCGCCGTTTCATCATCCTTTCACTCCTCGCCGATCTCCATCAAATACTGGGCAGTGACCCATTCCACATCTCCCTACAATGTCGACTCTATCCCCCAGCTCCGCATCGACATCGACTCATCATCCCCAGCGTGCCCCTCCACCCTCTCTCTTCCTTGGTCCTCCATCTCGAAATGCTTCCAACATTTCTCTGCAAAACCCCGCACCACAGCCCCCCTCGACCCGCGACCCACTCCTCCGCTCTCGCTCCAATCGTGGTCCAGACACCTCATCAGCACCTGTGGGACGAACTCGTCCCCAACCACCGCAACCTAGTCAAACGGAAGGCGATCGCACAGATGCCTTGTGGGCTGAGATGCAAGCTACGCTAGCTGAGGTTGAGCTCAGCGCGTTTAGTGGTACCCATGTCTTCGGATCGGCACATAGTGCTGCATTAGATGAATTGAGGGAAGCACAGATTGGATTGGCGGAAGCTTGGGGTAGAGGCGAGGTTGACGAGGAAGAGCCACTCGACGAATCCCAGGCTAAAAACGAGAAGGCAAAAGAGTCTATGGGAAAGAAGGAAGGGGATGCAGTGGAGGGAGAGTCTGAAGATGATGGCGATATCGTTGAGGCGAGAAGGCGAAGGGAAGCGAATGAAAAATACTTTAAAAAGGTAGGAGAAGGAGTGGTGGATGTGGTGGGAAGATTGGAAGTTGTTTCGCAGGCGATGGCGAAGGTAGAGAGGGAGAGTAGGGAGATCTGGAGTGGGAGTGATAGTGTGGAGTCTGGGTCTGTTACTACTTGACGCAGTGCGAGAATCTCACTCAAGACCATTGCGTAAGACTGGAAAAATTCTCGACAGACGAACATTACACCTTGACCCCTTCCGCTGGAGCAAAATGCCTGCTCGAGAATATCACAGTTGCGTTTAGAGTACCAGCTCAGGGCTTCCACCCTACATCCCTGCCGTCCTAGTCCCATAGCCAGCAGATTTGACTGATGGCGCCTTCGTTGTCCACCTGGAACGCGAACCAAGGAAAAGCATACTGCCACGCAAAATATCCAAGTCTACGAGGCCTTCGGAGTAACTCTAGGCCTTGTTGGCTCAGTTAATCAAAAATGCTTTGCTGAGATTTGGAGACCGAGCTCTTGTTGCTCTGTACGGGTAGCTGCCGGGCGATTTTTCCTCACTGCCCCGGTCTGAGCAAACCAAGCTGATCCCCACCTTCGCATAGCGGTTCGGAAGAGTCATGAACATGATACTGGCAGCGATTGTTCCACATGCTGAAATCCTTGGTCCTGTCGCCATCCGAGAAGGCGAGGGCGTTGGACTCCTTTGCGACCCTCATCGCGAAATCGACATGGAAAGACATAGCTATGTCGCTGTCCTCGTGAAATAAGTGTTCCAGGTTGCCGTGAAAGACATACAAGTCCACGAGAAAGGCATGAAGCGGTGATGACTTGGCGGTTTGGTCCCATGCAGGTATCACTTCGATGGCTGGAAAGTAGTCCTCTAGGAAGAACTTCCACATTGTGTCGATAAGGTCATTCTGAAGTCTCGGTATGACCCGTTTTTCTGCGAAGACGTAAAGATTAAGCATAGCGGACCACTGAGCACTATTCTTCTCATCAGGGTCTAGATCTTGACTGTCAAAGAGGAGGGCTCCAGTATAAAGCCACTGATTGAATATTTGAAATAGGTGGGGGTCCTCGTCGTTCAAACCCACTATTCCATCCTCGGCCTCTTTGAAATTTCCGTTCAAGGCAGCTTTGAAATAGGCCGAACGGTGACAAAGAAGGGCTTTATGAAGGCCGAAGCTTTGCTGTTCGGATCCGACTTTGACGTAGATGATCGAGTCGTACAGTGACCTAAGCACGTCAACCAAGTCCAGAAAGATGTGGAATTGGGACTTACTCGCTCAGCTTGCTCTTGATCTTCTTGGTATTTGTAGCTGACACCGATGGACCATCGTTAGCTTTCGAAGGCATTGAATTGAAGCGAAATAGTCCGCCCGTCTCTTCATGGAGTCGTATCTAGGATCCGTGATCAGATGAGTCTATTGAACTGGAAAGTAGGGGCTCCCGGTCAGAAACTGTAGCAGCTGTGAAATCACAATTCCCCACAGTTCGTGAACTACCCTGGGGGCTCCTCACATTCTGTTTGGACCAGAAAATGGTAAGATAAGATTCAGCGAGAAGTGAGTTGTGCAGCTTCTGTACAAGACTCAATGTTTGACTGTCGTGCTATCGAAGCAGTCAACATCAAGAGGGCTGACTTTGTTATTTTATGGTGGCCATGAGTGAAGCACTATGGCAAGACCGATAAAGTCCGTTGTGTTGAGGAGATTGTTGAGTTTAGAAATTACGCATCACATGATAGAATATGTGTTACGTTGTCAATCAAGTAATAGCCCAAAGTGAACCCTTTCTATAATAGCATCAGTCCTGCTAGATTGTAAGACCACAATATTCATGTTCTCATCGTATGAGATTGGAAACTCTACTTCAGATCTCCGTGAAGCGCTCCATGATATACGTGCCAGCTATGTGTGCTAGGGACTGACTCAGGGCGATCTTATGCATGCTTTTCACAGGTCGAAATCTTCCGCTTCCCTGATGACAATCATGTAAAGCGGCGCCGTAACGTCCGCAAGAACGTTGAAAGGCAAAAGCTCCTGTAAAGCGTACCAGGTTCCTGGACGGCTTAGACGCAGCTTCTTGGGCGTATAAATCGACGCGGCATCTGTGTACCCTGGACGGGCGAGGGATTTCGACCCAGGCATACTCGTCAGATAATCTAGGTACCTCGCGCTGGGAAGAAATCTTCAAAGCATAGCGTCGCTCACAATCGCTACGCCTTCTGAAGCTGCAAACGACCATGCAGTGATCTCGCGCAAAGGGCACCTTACAGCGCTATGCTTTCAAGTGCTGTAAGGAACCATTCAGTATTCATTATGCTGTGGGTATCTTCCGCCCCGAACACGGCGCCATGCCGCTTGAAAATGAGGATTCGTCAAGCCCTGTAGTTATGACGTCAAACAAGCGATGATGCTTCATTCATCATCAACGTCACCAAGATCTTCGTCCTCGTCCACAAGCTCCTCCTTCACTTTGCCCTTAACATCCACTTTCAACTCTTCTTCCTTGACCTCCTTCTTTTTTCGGCCACCACGCTCCAAGCCGACCTTCCCTTCACCAGTATCAAACTGCTTGCGAGCTTCCTTCAATTTCTTCTCCACAGTATGCAGCTCTCTCACCCGCCCTGTAGCAACCTCATCTTTGCGAATGGCGAACATGAAGTCTTCGTTCTTCAACTTGGTACGACCGCAGACTTCGGCAGATTTGGCAGCCGTGTGGCAGGTCTCGATCATGAAGTCGGTGACAATTTCGTCTAGACAGCGAACTGTCTCGTCGAGAGGGTTCTTGTCGTCACCATAGGCATAGAGCATGCCACGGACTTACGAGAATTAGCAAAAAGACACGTTGACTTGAGACACTGGCTACAGAATGTACACCTACGCTCGGGTTCGAAGTTCATCTGCCCCTTGTGCCGGGCAGCACGAGCGCGTACCTCCGTCATGTTGTCCTGATTTGCGGTGAGTGATGCGCGCTGGTGGCCTTTAGTAATTGGTGATGCTGGCCGGTCCACGAAGCGGACTATTATGGGAGGACGAGATCCTCTGTTAGGTGGTCCCCAGGCGCTCTGGCCCTCTGATCATCTTGGCGGAGAGTGACAGTGGCGGTGATCGGCCTGCGGCCGAACGACAGGGCGGCAGTCTCGGCGCGGTGCGCGAGGCAACAATGCCGGACCGAGGGACGAGCAGCCGCGCGTTAGAAACCACCCAGAAAGGCAGACAAGCACTCTGTACTTACTTTACAGTACTTGTAAATTTGGTGCCAGGCAGATCACCCAACGTTGCTTTACTACTCTCTTCAGAAGATTCATTTCCTACCAGGCTCCCAATGGCAAGTCCCATCCACACGACTATTAAAACGTCTACAAATACAGGTACTTGAGGCGCAGCTAATAAGGTCCACAGTCAGCGCTCTTCAACTTCCAGTCTCTATTGCTGGTCCTTCTGCTAGTGATATGCACAAGCACTTATAGCCATGCGACGTTTCCTAAGATGATGGACCGTAATCGCGAAGGGTTAGCCAGCACATCATCAGGTTGGGGGAGACGACAAATGGCTAATGCTTGTGCTGACAGGGTTCTGGGGATCTTTTGGAAGTGCGCTCGTGTAGGCGAACGATTGAGTCCGTATGTCAGTCTGTGCTGTGTGGCTATGGCTGTACGTACAAGGATTCTACTCGATATGTGTTGTTGTTCTTGCAAGAGGCTGATATACTGTCAGGCGTCGATGATGTTCAACGGATGACATCTGTTGCTGAAGTTTTCAACGCGGATGACTCTGTTTCCATAGCTGTATATTGGAAGATGATGTTACGAATAATAATGACCCGGAGCAACCTTGTGAACTACCCTCTGAACCTTAAGGCTGGCCAGCCTACCGATTAACCGGGCCAGCCAAGCAGATTCGACCCCAGTACAATCCTTGATATCTTAGCTACGTTCGATAGCCGCACTACAACTGGGCTAGCTACAGATTATTTCCGCGTACGAGGCTCTCTAAGGTCCAATTATAGCTTCTACAACGAAATCATAGCCTTAAGATCAAGTATTGTTTGACAGAACTTATCGGAGGGGGCTAGGCCCTACCGTGACGCGGATGATGGAGACAGCTCTGGAGAACCATCACGAAGCGATGCATCAACAAGCAGCCACCGGAAATCCTCCGACTTTGAGAAAGTATGATTCCCTGGTGTGGGAACCAGATTGCAGCTTGCCAGTAGGGTAGATACCTTCTTGGGGCACATGCGAATCATATCTTAACCTGATTTTCACGTACTATGGGTCAATTCAACTGCTCCAAGAGCAATACGCCCTTGGTTCCATATGTTTCCAGTGGCAATGCTCGATAACACAGCGATAATGATGAGTGTTACATTAATCAATTACCTTTAGTGGGTGAAATGACGCGCTCGGGCATGTTAGTCAAAGATGCACATATCTATGAGGCAATTGTATGGTCATCGAATATGTGAATCTACAATATTGGCCACAGTGTTTGATTCGGGCACACTGCTCAAGACTTGTACCAGGCGATTTGCTTTTCATACATAATAAGCAACGCACGTAGGGTATAGTTGTACGCAACAAAATCTAAGCATGTACTCCACAAATTTTTATATATGTCGCTCATTGAAGCCTTGAAGATATCTCTGAATCTCCCAGTCTCTGCTACTCACATTTGCATCCCATCCTTCAGCCATTGCCTCCACCTCTTCTGGTTTCGCCAGCTTTTTGAGTTCTACGCTTGTGGGACTCGCCAGACTCTCCTCCAACAGACCTAAAAGAGTCGTACGATCTCGCAGCCGACCCAGCTCCTTCAGCGTCCTCGCGTCGGATTGGAGTCCTTCAGCCTCCATCCGTCTCATCCCGTCAACTGCCCCTGCAACATCTTGCATCGCAGCGTAGCCACCGATAATGTTGTTCCAGGTGACCTTGTCAGGTTGAAGACCGCGTGCACGCATTAGTGTGAGAACCTTCTCGGCTGCATGGCTTTGTCCGTGGCGCAAGTAGACGGAGAGAAGGATAGACCACGTGCGTACTGTCGGAGAGGCGTGTGGAGGTGAGTCTGCCGACGAAGGGGGCGAGAGCATCTGCTTCACTACAGTGGTACAGTATTGCAGAGTTTCGGAGCGTCTGCCGAAGGCCATGAGGAACGAGTTGGCGACGTAGTCGTCTTGAGCGAGGGGAGCAATTAGAGGGTGTTGTCGTTGCACGAGCTCATGATAGATATTGTAGCGGTGAACGAGCGCATCAGGGGATGTATGAATTTTATTGCATACAAGTATCATCTGTCCAAGGATGTATTTTGTAGGCCACCTTTCGGCGACATCGGCGTGGTTGGGCGCTTGAGTTTCCAGGCCACAAAGCCCCAGCTCTTGCAGCGGTCGGAGATCAAGGTGTTGCTTGTAGTAGTCCAGCATGGCAGAAAAGCTGTGTTCTGGTGAAAGATGGCAGATAGCGTCGAGGATACTGCTCATAAGACGAGGATCCCCGAGAAGCATGCTTGGATCCTCGTTCACGTCCCGAAGCACCTTTTCTAATATATTGGATTCTCCGCTAAGCTTTGCTCCTTTGGCTAGAATGCCATAAGTGATCGCATCAGTGGCAAAGTGACAGCTTTGCTTTGCTATATCATAAGTTTGCCATGCAGTTTCGAAATCACGTCCCTCGATCATGTTCAAGAGAACGGCATTATACATTGCAGTGTCCGGCCTAATTCCCATTTCCAACATCTGAGTTAATATCTTCGATTGGACTGAATATGGCTCTTCAAGTCCCCACTGAGACCGTAGCAGTTTCACGCAACCGGCTTGTATCTGTGCTCGGGACAGATCGACACCAGTGGCAAAGCTGCTGCGGATTCCAACCAATCTGCTAGTAATTACTTCAAGGAGTTCCATGGATTTGTGAAGCATTCCCATATCTACAAATCTTGCCAAAAAGTGCAGCATGGTGTTAACATGCAGATCCGCCCTGTTAGACACCAGTCTCTTGTAGAGCGACAACGCTAGGATGTTGTTGCAGTGCTTGAGTAGAAGTTGCACTACCTCCTGTGAGATGGCATAGGACCGCAACTCCTCGGGGGAAGCACCATCGATGAATTTGCATGTCAATCGCCAGATGGTGCGTTTTGCAGTAAGATCTGCTTCAGAGACATTGAAGAGAAAGTGTCGTGCGAGAAGCTGCAAACAATCTTGAACCATATGTCTGGGAGGCATGAATGCTCGGCTTTTGAAAGTTGCAAGAAGCATCGCCAATGCCCGCAGCGGGCTCTTCTGCATAGCCCAGAGCATTGCTTCCTGCCACCGATTGATTCGATCCTGCTTGGGTGCATACATCCAGGATCGATGCAGAAGATCGGCATATCTTTCCAGGAATTGCCCAACCTTTCTCGTTTTTCTTACTTTAAGGCGGGGGCCCGCTTCTAGGCGCATGAATTTTGTGGACCATGACAAGTCGATCTCATCTATTGTTTGATGGGATTCATGGGGCTCTGCATCCTTCAACGGAACCTCTGGACTGGGTGCCCACGACCCGAGCGAGACCAAACGAGGAGAATTCAAGTATTTCTGGAGGGACCTAGTGTTTGTTCCTTGATTGTGTGATTGAGTATCTAGGTACTCTACTCGCTGGTTTGCTTTCTTCTGTAAAAGAGACCAATTTTGATGAAGTAGAGCTTCCGAACTAGATACAGCTCGGGGCCGCTCTCTTCCCACATAGCGAAGTGTGTCGCTTCTGGACCTTCGAACACGTCGCTGATTGACTGAGTCCAATGGCCGCCGCTGTTGTGATCGTCTAGCTCGTCGAAGACGTTGCCTCAACGCTCGCGCCGAGATCGACGGTGGAGTGGATGCAAGGAGTACTGAGGGTTGAGTACTTCTTACTGCCGGTTCCTGAGTTTCTTCTGTTGATGCTATGACCTTTGCCTGAGTAGACTCGGGGTCCTGGCGTTTCGAACCCCATCCGGTAGGTAGCTGCTGTTCTGTGGTCAAGGTAGGTGAAACAGCTTTGGAAGAGTAGTTGGAGGCTACAGGAGGAACATATGGTCGCAAAGAGCGATGGGCTTGCCGCAGGCATCGTGAGGCATGCGCAAGGCAGCTAAGCATGGAAATATGAGCTTTTCAGGGGCCCATCATTAGGGCAGTGAATGAAGCAACCAAACACTCAGCCTCGTAATCATCGAGGTGCAGCTATCAAGATTGAGTTGATTGAACCAAACACTGCCCGGGATTTCGCAAGCTTAGTAATTGGTTTTGGTAGCCAATGGGAGCTACGCTTTCCCGAGGCTTCGATAGAAATGACACTCGCTGGTGTGCAAGTTCCACTGCTATTCGAGTCACATCAGGCTTGACCCCAATTCCGGTGCGTCTCTATGCGCCATGGCCTCCCATGCCTCTCTCGATGCAGCAGCCACAGAGCGTAAAGCCCGCCTTGCAAAACTCAAATCTCTGAAACGCAAACAACCCCCAACCGACTCGGACGAGATAGATATATCAGAGCCTGCCATCTCTGTCCCCACAGAAAGCTCCCAAAACCCTACGCCCGAATCTGCGACTCAGTACCTTTCTGGGCGCAACTACGATCCCGATACCCGAGGCCCAAGACTTGGTTTCGAGAATGCCCCCAATGAGAATGCGGAAACTCTGGAGGGGAGGGCGGCGGCGATAGCTTTAGAGACAAAAGACAATCAAGAAAAGGAAGGAAAGGAAGAGAAACCAATCGATCTTTTCCAGTTGCAACCCAGAAAGCCGAATTGGGATCTAAAGCGGGATGTAGCCAGAAAGATGGAAGTGCTGAATGCGAGGACGGAGAATGCAATTGCAAGACTGGTGAGGGAGAGGATTGAGGGACAGAAAAAGAAGGAGAAGGAAAAAGCTAACGGGAGCGGAGAAATCGATGAAGAGAACCTAGGAATGGGCGGGGTCGAATTAGTTGAGGGCATGCATGTGAGGGAAAGAGAAGAGCAGGAGGATGAGAGGAGGGAGCGGGATGAGGATGAGGACATCCCTTAAAATGCTTTCGATGAGATTCTGGAGGATAAATTAGTCGTGACTTGGAGTCTATGAGCCGCTGCATTTCAGCGTGGAGATGCAACTAATCTGATACTGTGGGAAGACAGCTTGTCTTGGGACAAGCCAGCTTTCTATCTTACCAGCCCTCAAAGCGACAAACTCAGTGCTTCAGAATAAACAAATCTGAGGTATATTTCCTTGGTGAGTCGTATGAGAGGCTTGAACGTGGAAGAGATTATAAGATGCCTACCATACCGGCTTCTAATCTTGGGGACGTCCGCTCGATAACTCCTTGCTCTGTCAATACGGTTGGAGCATATTCGAGGATGAACGTGGAGAACGTTGAGAACGTTTGTTGCGGTAGAAGTTGGAATGAAGTTGAGAAGGTCGAAGCACCCCCAGCAACTTGTGTCGATATCGTTGAATCACTGCATACGAAGTCTATTACAATGACAATGGTATCGACAAGTTGATAAGAAACCAGCATTTCCCTGCCTCATCTGTATCATGGGCTCGCCCTAAACGCCAACGCTAATATCAACGACCCATGTTCATTGCCTGCGTAAGAGCTAGCCGCTTGCTGAAAGGACTAAGGCTTCGCTCTTTTCGTGAAGGGGGAGCATCCGCCAGGGGCCGAGTCCCCCGGATGTCCTCTTGTTGATCTCGAGCACTGCTACCATACCGATCATTGTCTCTCGAGTAGTAGCTTTCGCCACGGTCACTTGCGGGACGTTGCCCATCATCTCGCCTCGAAAGTCCAGGGGTCATCGACTTCCTGTTCCGAATGACTTGACTTCTATCCCTACTTTCACTAGGGCTTCTAGTTCGCCGGCTGCCTCTGTTGCTAAAGCTATCTCTTCCACGATCAATGGGGCTCCTGGAAGAATGTCGACGCCTCTTACTGCGGTCTTGATTGTGTGAAGGTCTCGAACGACCTTTTTCAGGGGACGACTCCGCTACGTAGGACATCGACCTAGGCCTTGCGTGTCTTCTCCGCTGAGCACCAGTTCCCCTCTGTTCTTGCTGTTGGGTCTGCTTCCGAAGACTGTTACTGAATGAATCTCGAGGACGATCTCTCCGTCTGCCCCCGTGTGACGAGTCTGAGGTGTATGACATGGAGCTGCTACGACTTCGCCTTCTCTTGCGGTCCACTTCTAGTTGCGACAACAGCTGACTATGGCCCGTGTGATCATCGCCCGCACGCTTCGGCGAGGGTGAGCGAGACAGATTGGTAGATAATGTGGAGACGGAGTTGGTTGAATACGAAGAGACAGATCTCGAACGCTTCCTCGAGCCGTCCATTAGGTCATCCTTATCCAATTTACGTTTGCGACCCCGATCCGCTTCCTTCCTGGCGAGCTCTTCGTCGGCAATGCCTTTTCTACGCAGTCCGTTAGCATTGCTCAACTGCACATGCTACTACGGCTCCTTACTTCCGTAGTAGATCATTGGGAACGTCGCTGGTTAATTTCGGCACAAGCTTCGGATTTGCCAGCTGTTGAGTCCGTGAGGGTCGTGAGATGTACGGCCTTTCCTGAGCCGGAGCCTTGCATTCATAGCTGTAGTGCCGTGCTTGACTGTCAGCTAACGGAGTAGGATTGGAATCAGTCAACCTATCTTTCTTGAGACATTTCTGGCACAGCGTTTGCGGAGTAGCCTTTGACGATGCGGCAGTAGGCTCGCGGTAGCGGTTCATTGAACGAGAGAGAGAGTCGATGCAATATGCTGGGAGTAGAAACTTTCACATTCATATACGAGTGAGTCAGGCGGATGAATGTATGTAGAGGCGGTGCAAAGTTCGTGATTGCTCATGGGCTTAGTAGACGAAGTGCAAATGTAGTATACCACATGTACAGTACTCAATCAAGAAGTTACAGCGTTATGAGATTTATGTGAAGTTAATGGTAGAGTTCTGTAAGCAGAGCCTCAATCTCGGGACGGGCAGTGTCTATCAGGTTCAGAAAAGGTTAAGAGTGGCTTGGCACTACGCTAAGGACCTCATCCCACTTTTCGACTCAAGCCACTCCAGTTGTGACAGCCTCTCCCTAGGTTTTATCCGACACCTTTCTCCTATCAGTCTGGATCGATATCCCTCCCAAGGTTGGGATAACAAGTGACTGACCGTTCAAGCTGCCTCTGGATACGGGCGAAGGACCTCAAAGGCTTGGGGCGGCAGTACGACTTTTACTCGTGTGATCCACAGGACCAAGCTCAAGCAACAACGACATATCGATACCCGATCCTCCCGGACGCTCTGTCAGCCCATATGGCGAGCTTTCATAATGCCCAAGAGACCCTTTTCAATATCCTCGGACCTTTCTGATATGCCTTTTTCTCCTTAATCTTTTGCATCCTACAAATCCAACTTCTACACTCTTTTACGTGGGTTCGGCGCATCACGGTTCTAGCTCTGGGTCTTTCATCTCCGCCGTGTGCATTATGGCAAGTCAGGACACGAAAATGACGGTGTCAAAACCATCTTTTGCAAGCGTGAGTAGCCTCGTTGCGCGAATTTCCTGCCCCGCGCTCAAGTCGCTCACCAAGCCATCACAGATCGCAGCAATGGCTCCTCCTTTATCAAAAAGCCAACCTACCAAGAAACATGAGAACGAGGCACCTTCCCTTGCATCTTCACCAACTCGTCCCGACAAGGCCATTCCAATTGAGAGCCCCTCTGCTCAACAGCTGCATCGAGAGCTTCGAAGCTCCATGTCGCGACTCGCCGTAAAGGATCCGCCGTTGGTATTGAGTCCATTGGATGACCAACAGAAGAGTAATATAAGCCGAGCTGGACTCAATTTTGACGATGCACAAACCCAAGTATCTTCATCATCCACCAAGCCCGCAAGTCTTGACGGTAAGAGTACTACGTCTGGTACGGCTTTTGCACTAGAGGAAAAAGAATCTCTTCGACCGGACGATAGCGCCAGTGTCAAAGCTGGTGAGGAGGATGATTTCGGCTCAGGGCCTGCATCCGGAGCGCAGAACTCACGCGTAGGTTCCGAAGCTGGAAGCAGAGCGTTCCGAGATCAGTTCTATGAGATTACCGAAAACATCGGCTCTGGATCTCACCGAATATATCCTCTTGGGCGAAGATTGATTGCAGGGATTGAGGAGGAGGGACCGCAAATGACCCGTTCTCCACTCGCATCTGCACTACCTGCACCCGTTCACTTACCTCCTCCTCAACTTGTTACCGCCAACGGACCCTCATTCGATTATCAGTATCAAGAGCCGGATGAGAAATTGTTCGAGGCGCTTGAATCACCCAAAGATCGTCTGTTCCTGTTACGGCTTGAGCATGAAGTAATAACGTTCGTCAGGGATTCAACGTTAGTTGTCTTATTACTCTGCCGGCTCCGTCATATAATATTGACTATTATCTCTAGGGAACCGATGATAGACTTACCGCCTTGCAACTCTTTTTGTCGGCTGCTAGCGCACAAGTTGGCGGATTACTATGCGCTGACCCATTTCGTCGACAATGCTGTGAGCTCCGTGCGATTACACCGCACGCCATATTGTCGACTGTAAGCTTTGGCCCTGCCACTTGGCTGTACCATTTGGCTGCTAATCCATTTATGTAGACCTACCCCATTAAGCACCCTTGCTACCGCCCCAACACCTGTTGATTCCCTGACGTCCTCCCAGCCAGCCATGAAGATCATGCGTCGCGCAGGGTTGGGCAAGGATGGACAAATTACTGGGTCGGACAGCAATACTGCTGAGGGGTCGACCGCCCCCTCGAAAGCTGGTTCGGAAACCGGATATGATAGTCAACAAGGTACTGGTGTCGTCTCTCCTACAGACTCCAATATGGCAAAAGATAAATCTGCGATGACGAGAGAAGAACGAGAAGCAAAATACAAAGAGACAAGGGAACGGATTTTTGGCCCTGAGAGTGAAAATGCCGATAGCCTTGAGCCAGTGAACGAACTATCTCGGACTAGCTCCCGGAATGAGAAGAAAAGGAAGAAGCACAAGAACAACGACGATGGGTTTACAGCTCGATCGCAATACAATGCTTACTACCCCCAGATGCAGTATCCTGTCCCCAATTATGAGCCGATTGGAGATACTTCAACCTATTACAGTCCGTATGCCATGCAAGCTAATGGTGTCCCGAGCCAATCTGGGCCTATGGGTTCGGCAATGTTACAACAGAGTTACCAGCAGGGTTTCCAGCCCATGGCAACTCCGCAAGCTTTTCCTACTTCAATTAACAGCAGTCCGATGATGAGCGGGTATGACGTACAAAATACCGCAACCTACAACCAGCAGGTGCCACAACCCTTCTATCCACAAATACCACAAGTAATAGGTATGGGCCAACAATCACCTCTCTCGTCGCCTGCCCTGAACAACAACGGTCAATTTGCCAGGCCACAGTCACAGATGGTTGATCAACAATGGACACAGAACGGCTACGTTTACCCAACTCAACAGACCAGAGAGCAACAGCAATATTGTCCACCGCAGATTCATAACCAGGTCCTCATGGCAGGCGCACAATCGATACCATATCAATACGGTCAATTGCCGGTGCAACCTGGTATGCAAGGGGCAAAGGCCCAACATCCACTACCGGGCAGTTACAAAAGCCTATCATTCAACCCGCAAACACGAGCTTTCGTACCTAATGGCGGTTCTGTTCCTTCCCAGATGCTGCAGCCGGGCAACAGTCCCAATAACTCCATGAGTCGAAGTCCCGCCATGGCATATCAGGGTAGCAACAACTTCCCAGCCTGCGGCCAGCAAGCGCCGATCTATCCACAGGCGGCATCGATGCAGGTACCACCATTATATGGCTTTGGCCACGAGTCAAAACCTTATGGGACACGGAAGAGCTCAGCACAGTCTAATACAACACATTCGCCTGTCCAAAGTTCTTTGTCCAAGTGGGGTACTCCATCACATCTACCACCTAAACCACCGCCACCAGAAAGTACGCCCGAGAGCCAACACTTACCGCCATCGAATAACCAATTCAATGTAAACCTACAGCCGATGAATGGAGGACAGCCAGTGCCAAGCTTTCAGAATGGTGTGTACTCAATGCCGGGTGCGAACCCTCAGACAACATAGCCGGCTGGCCTTGGGTGAGAACCTTTTCTGGTGGACTGGTATCGAAAAATGAGCATGGCGGTAGGAGTACTGGAAATACCCTGGTGCTGACGGCTGGAAAAAGTGCGCAGCGTTGGCTCAAAGATTTCTTTCGGGATACGTATGCCTGGCGCAGGTTTAGTGCCGATATTGATTAGAGAGATTAGACCAATGAAAATTAATGATAGAACGTCTTTCCCAGTGGTACGCTATGGAGATCGGTAAGCTAAAGTATACGGTACAACATACTTCCAGTACCTCTGCGTAGCAACGTTTCATACTGCGACCAATCCTTCCATCCACAAGGTAGATAGTTTCCCTACGTGAGAAGCTGGTAATCGGATTAGCTATTATATCTTCAGTCTACTCGGCCTTCGTCATCAGCTTCGGGCCAACGATTATCAGTACGATTATGGGATGCGAATTGGTATTGCTGAACTGCCCGGGCAGTTTCTCTGGAAGCCCTAGAAATATTCACTCTGCAGCATCTGTAACTATTTCAGCTTTTGCACGGTCGAGACATTTCTCTTCTTGTGTATCCAGAAACCAATGTCAAACGTCACCTGGCCCATCAAATCACTCGTGACTGACTGCCATATCAGTCCCGCCCAGATTCATACATTGAGAGGAATTGCACTGTTGAACCAAATCCGGTCGTAGTGGTGGAGGTTATGGGGGCGAAGAACCGTTTCACATGTGGTATTTGCGTTGATTTATATAAATCATCTCTGGTGATTCAAGCACAAAAGGCACGGCCTAGTGCGATACTGCATTTTTCGGACGACCATGTTTGTGACAGAGCTCAATGAATATTCATGCAGAGGGTTTTGCGAAATTATTCTGCGTTGGTAGTATGTAGAGCCCCGTCATCGCTCACTACGTCCGAGTCACACCAAGTAATAGAATGAGAGGTCACAAGCTTCAATATGTACGGCGGTCTGGCTGTTGTTAGAAGCGAATATCAATGGAATGATATTTCTTGTGGTATTCCAGCCTGTCATGGTTGATGTCCAATCTATTCATGCGAAGCGTACGGAACCCTAGTGTTGCCCTGAAGTCCACCTATCAGGGCCTCAGTCCTGCACAAGATACCCTTGATACATCTGGCTTCGTCAGACATCCCCCAGCGGCCCATTTCCCATCCGCGAAGAAATCCCAGATCAGTTCCTTGTAGAGTCCTTTGACCGCACATTCCTTAGCAACCGCTTCTGCAATCAAGATCATGTGAAGCGTCGTAAAAGTGAAACCCGGGGTTAGCTGTGGGTATGATTCGCCAAAGAACCAAGCCGAAAAATTCGAAGAGGTGGAGCTGACCTCGTTGATCGCGCTATCAACGTCTCTTTGCGCGAATCCATGAAGCTCTCGAGAGCTGTGTAGAAAACCCCGGATTGTGGGAGCGGGTCTCCAACAAATTTGATCAAAAGGAAATTTTCCGCATTGGAGGACCCTAGTATGTTCAAGGAGGTCGTTGTATTCGGGATCAAACTCAAGGCCTGACTATCTTGTACGGCCATCTCGCCCGACAGTATGGTCTCGTTGGTTGTCAAATCCAACAGATTTATAGATAACGAATCACCAAACAGTCCGTAGTAAAGGTCAATGGGTTGGGCTCGGAAAGGGCTGCGACACCTTTCGAAAACCGTGTTCCTGTGTGGTGCTGATCTCATATCAATTGCATTGGTAACGTCTTCAGTGCCCACATCAGGTTGCAACGCAAATGCTAGGGCCCTGCAGTCAAGGTATTGGCATGCATGGTGATGATCATTTCTCTCGAATTCGGACCGGGATAATCGTTGTAAGTCGACGTGAAGACCGCCACACGTTGCTCACAATCCAACATGGCTTCTCTTCTCATTGCCGCTATGAAACCGAGTCCAATTTGCTCTGTTGAATACGTGCCTGCCCGCACATGTCAGAATCAATCTCCTTCTTCATGGCAGTGTTCTGAGGCGGATAGCAGCTGATATAAAATGGCGGCCCGGAAGATGTGTCTTGTGAGTAACGATGCAGACCCTATGAAGTGACAAGAGCTTCGAAGAAGACGAACCTGATATAATGGGCTGTGGCTTTTCAATGTATTTCACGAGTAAGCCGTCAAAACGAGTCGTGAGTGTGAGATCGCCGTTGACAAGAAAGTCACTGCTCAGTGTCAACTTCCATCACAAGGTTCCTTGAATTTGCAAGAGCTGCTATTCCAGACACGTATTCGTGTCCGGATCTCTAAGTTATGCCCAAGAGTACTTCCTGTTTCGCGTGCCAAATGTCGAGATACGGAACGATTGATATCAACACTTACTCTGCAGAAGAGGGTGAAGACCCCTGCACCAAGCTTGCTTGTGGGAGCGCTACCAGCGCAAGCACTCTCCGGACGTAGAACATGAACATAAAGACCACCAGCAGCACGCCGATTCATCGTCAGGGTTGAGACTTTTCAAGCCCCATGAACGAATGAGCACGACATGTTTAGACTTACCGATGTTGCGTTTCTATAATCGGAGTACTACTCGCCTATCGCAAGGAGAAAACTCACATGCGCAGGTGCTGCTGTGATTAAAAGGACACCAGTCGGAAGAGGGTCCGAGTAGCATTGCGTTCAGGGAAGCAGATCAGGAATTATCCAATTCATGTTCCACGAAGCTAAATCGAGAAGAACAAGAACAAAAACTCATAAAGCGAAGCAAGCCGAGTGACTCGAGCAAGATGGATGACCATCCCACGCTACATATTGTTGCGACAACCGGTTGACCAACCCATAATGTCTCAGTCTCTGGTCTGATCTCCATATCTGCAGTTATGTAACGGCATTGGTGTAAACAACTCCGTCCACAAGCCAGCATTTCTGTGCTCACGAAGTTGTCTCGTGGCTCCAGATAGAGGTCGCAGTAATCGAGGACCAGCGGCCCCGAGGTCTGGCTTATCTAAATCTCAAGTCAATGTTTTATCTGTCATGATCACTCCCTACTCATCAGCTGGCTCTGGCGCTTAGCTGTATGCCGAGAGTGTACTGTAAGAAGCGAGCGTGGAGAGGACCACGGGACTTGGCATGTGCGGAATTTGCGGAATTATTTCCATGGTATCGACTTATTTACTTTACCTTACTTACCATGCGCTTCTTAACTTTGCCTATTAATCAGATACGCGGCCAAGACATTCTCTCCTACTGTTCCCTGTGTGCATCCTTTCTCCCATGAAAATGGGGTTCACAACCTCCCTCTTCTCAGGCTTCACCCTCACCTCCACAGTCCTCTATCTTTCCCTTCTCTACCACCAACAAGCCCGAGCCCACCAAGCTGGACTCCTCCGCCAACAACATCTCTTGCTCAACTCCATCACAGATCCGGTCATCGCAAGTAATCTCGCGACGGCGGCCGATGCAAATTATAGTGGGGGACTCAGAGAAGGGATTCGAGACTACAGAATTGAAAAAGCACCATGGGTGGAGCGGTGGAAGGATGGTTGGAACAAGGAAATAACTTCGGCAGTGAGATGGGCGCAGAGTGTGAAATGGGGTGAAGTGAGGGAGGGTTTAGAAGTCAGGGCTAAAGACTGGAAGGAGGGGGAGAGAAGGGCTTGAAGGGTCTGAGGGTCATAGGACAGGGCCAACTGCGGATAAAGGCGACAAGTGACTCTCAGATCCCGGAGGCTCAGGAGCGATGCTATTTTCGCTGCTATGGGCGTGGAATGAGAAACGAGAATGAGGTCCACGCGCCGGAGGCTCTATGATCGAATTTCCTCTCGGGAGCCCAACAAGAACGCATATCCCTCGATCAAAAGACAGTCTGTACAGGATTGTGCACGCTACAATCTCAATAGCGCCCTCCTTGATTAAGAGAGGTGACATAGCATAGAAGCCAATTCACCCGCCTACCTAAGTCTGCGCGGCAAAGACTAATATTCTGCCCTTCTCGAAGCTTACTATATTAAGCAAAGAAGTTATTATGAAGTTACTTTTATTTAATGTGTCTTGTGAACGAAGTCTGGACCTCTACGGAGAAGTAGCTCCAAGTAGATAGTGCCAAGCAATTATACACTACGATCAGCAGGAACCAAGTTCTATCAGCCAGAGCAACCAGCAAGAAAAGCCTCTCCGAATCTGAACATTCGCACTCCAGCTCCGTTTCCCGCATACACCACATTGCTGAATCCCGATCCCCGCAATGGCCGGTGGCGCCCTCAAATACCGTCATTTAAACCGCTCCTCCTCCCACAGACAAGCTCTCCTCCGCAACCTCGTCACGTCTCTCATAACCCACGAAAGCATAACAACTACGTGGCCGAAGGCCAAAGAAGCACAACGCCTCGCAGAAAAACTCATAACGCTGGGCAAAAAGAACAGCAACGCAAGCCGGCGGCGGGCTGAACAGATATTATTTGTACGTCCATGGCTACTTTATACATTCCAAGCTCACCATTCTTTCCTCCACACCTTCGGAATTCTGACTGGGCGATTCCTACAGGAACCACTAAAACACCTCCCAACCCTCTTCACCACGCTCCGCGACCGCTACCTCAACCGCCCAGGCGGCTACACGCGCGTCCTGCGCATCGAGCCCATGAACCGCAACAACGACCAAGCCCCCTCCGCCATCTTAGAACTCGTCGACGGGCCCCGCGACATGCGTTTCGCCATGACGGCCAAAACCCTCGTGCGAGAACGCCAGCGCGAGGATGGTATTCGCGATATCACGGCGAGGAATGTGGCGAAGGTTACGCGGTTTAGAGAGGGTGGGGAAGCGGAGTTGGAGAAGACTGTTAGGAGGATGGAGACGGCGGCGGGGTTGAAGGATGCCCCGGAGGAGAGGGAGGAGTGGGAGAGTTTTCCGGCTGTGAGGGATGAGAGGAGGAGGGTGGAGGGGGAGAATAGGAAGGTGAGATCGTGGCAGGAGAATAGGGAGATCAGGCGGGAGAAAAGGGACCCCAATTCAGGAAGGAGGACATGAGGCAGTAGGGCCTAATACGGCATCATTGGAATTTTGACATCGCTCCAGCGAGCATAGTAATGCATGATCTTTTTGTATTATCTTGCGTGGATTGCTAACGTTATGTACAAAAGCTGGGCAATATACTATAGTATTTTGCACCATCCAAGGAGAATAAAGCTGCAGATAGTGCTGGATAAGATGAGTTCTTGATGCTCGAGATAATTTCAGCAATGATCCACAAGTATGCCGTCTAGGTAGCCAGAGGTCCACGATGTAGCCACGCCCTATATCGACGATGCCTTCAGATCTTTCAGGGCCGCCCCATTGCCGTCATTTCGTCGTGAAGCGTCAGCATATCCTGTCTAGATTTGACCCAGCCCAGCGATTAGACCACCGCCGCCCACAGCTATACACAGAAAAATCAAGAACACAACAGTGCGATGGACCCAGCCAACATCCTCTCTCCTACCAATCATACTGCCAACGGCAATGATAGCAAAGACTAAGCTTGAAGCCACTCCAATAATAACGCCAGCGTCGACGGTTGTTTCAGCTTTCCTGCGGCCAGTGGTCTTCAAGATGGTCGCGACGACGAGAAAGGCGAAAGACGCGGCGAAAGAAGCTAGGCAAGAACGGAGAAGCAAGTTCTCGCGGGCATGGACGGCAGGCTGTTGAGCCAGTAGAGGGAACGTTGCGTAACGACGGTTATTCCGAGGCTTAGCGCCATGGGAAAATGACTCGACGTCCGACAGATCGGAATCGTCTATGTTTGGGGAATGTCCGCCGTTAATGAGAGGCTCCGATTCCCGGCCGTTTGTGTCTCTAGATGAATTGAGCCAGTGGGCCACTTTCTGCTCCGCTGCACTGAGTCTTGATGCCAGCGCTGTGAAGAGCTTTGACATTATTGCCACGCCAGGAAAGATGGACGAAGCATTAGGATCTACAAAGATGGTGTAAGTTTCATTGTCGTACCCTTCGCTACCGTCATCGAATTCGTTCCAGTAGCGTTGGCGCGTACTTCGAATTTGTTTGCGATGAGATTGTGTCCTTTTCTTCTTGAATGCGTCCGAGGGCGAAGGTCCGACGACATCTGGCGCTGATGTTGCCGAAGATTCGCCTTGTAGACCAGAGAAGCCACTACCAGAAGGTCCATCTGGTGTCGACGTTGCCGAGATGGAAGTGTGTCGGGTAGTCGACTGCTCAGGACTAAAGCGGCCTTGCGATGCTCGCCTCTTGCTTGCCTTCGTTGCAGCTGGTACTTTTCGTATGTCCTGTCCAAGAGCTGGCAGCTGGTCCTAATTAGCACATAGATAACATCACAAGCATATACGTTACACACCCAGAATGGACGTGACATGCCATGAGGCTTGCAAAGCGTTGCAACAGCATGTGTTTCAAGCGAGAACCCTCGTACCCTCTCTGTCTAGAGTTGGCTGTCAGTAAATGCCACTGAAGATTTCCGTGAATACGTACAAGATGTGAGGTATCCAACCGCGAGAGAAGCTCAGTACCGGCATCGCCTTCTATCCGCACCGCAAGGATTGCGTGAGGGAAAGACGTTGTACCATGCTTTCCTCCTTCGATAATTGTGGGCGAGCCTGCTCGGTCGGCGACAGATGCCCGGGAGGAGGGACTCATCAGGACATCTGTATCAAGCGTAGCCCAGATACCGCCTATCTTGCTGTTCTTGAGTCCAACAAAGCGTGTACGCCTTGATTGTAGTTGTACCAAAGGCTGCACCTCCTGATGCTCTCTAAGCCATTTATACACTAGCTCTGAGTCCTCCGCATCCCTTCCGTTGACAGGATGGTCTGCCTTGGACATACCGAATATATGACCTACAATTTTGCGCTTGAACTTTGCTTTGCTTGGTAAAATCCTCATGCCTGGCTGAGCAGATTTGGATGTGTCCTCAGGTGTTGTACCCACAACAACGACAGCATCGCCGCTGCAGGAGTACCTGATACTTGCGGCAGCTTTCTCGGGTACAGTACCTGGCTTGTCTTCGCTGATCGTTTCGCCATTCCGCCGTTGGACGAATTGTTGAAGGTCGTCGCACACAATGACGCCAACTTCCTCGTCTGTCTGGGGGAAAGGTCTGCTGGCATTGGCACTCAAAGAGCCCTGGCGCGAGGATCTCGAACCAGGAGGAGTGTCAAGAGGAGAATGTGAATTGGCCGCCTTTGGCAGTCTAGTATATTGGAGCAGGAGCACATGAATTTGCACTATATCGTCCGGATGAATCCAATACACAGCTTCAGCAGAATCAGGACCCAATGGAGATATAGCAAGAGCAGTGTCTATGTCCACATTGGAGCCAGACTCCCAGATCGAATGCAAATATTCAGCACTACTGGGAGTATTGACCGTAGTTGAAGGGCAATCCGGTATTCGCTCGCTATCAGGCCCACCGGATCTAGTTACTCTGTCTTCAGCTTGAGGAGAGCCCGGACGCCAGTCCGCGTGTTCATTGAAGGGCGCTCTAACAGAGGCCAAGACTTCCGTCCATTGCGCCAGCAGTGGTTGGAGATCTCTCTTCAAAAAGCTCATCGGACGCTCGAGTACCCCTTCTCGGAAGCGTTGACCCAGGTCCGGTGAGCCCGTCCATTTCCTGTATTTCTTCAGAAGCTTCTGAAAAGCTAAGCGCTGGGCGCCAACAAACCGAGAGAGAGACTGGATCTCTTCTCCCGCTCTAGCATATTGCATCAGCAAGGTGGTTCCTACACTTCTTGGGCCTGGCTGCTTACTTTAGTGTGGCTTCTTCGACTTTGGAAAACTTCTCTAGACGTCGTATCGATATTCTCGATTGGCCTGAGGCAAAACTCCTTATCTTCAGTTGCACGATCTGCTTGTCGAGGTGTGCTATCGCAAGGCATCGTTAGTCCTCATTCTTGTGAGGAAAATTGCATCACGTACATAGTCTTCTTCCTATCTCGCCAGACTTGCATTGGACGAAAAGATCGACCCTTTGGTGCTGCTCACGCAGCTCTCTGTAAAGTTCTTCCTCGAACTCTTGCAATTGCTTTGCCTCATTGTTGCTGCCGGGTATGGTTTTCCCCTGGCCCTGCCCCTGGGTGGTGCGGACCTTGATGAGTTGCTTGATATCATTGTAGTCGACGTTATCTATTGTCGCGTGACCAATTAGTACGTGTGACTGCGCGCCGTTGAGGGGGGGTTACTACTCACAAGTTTCCCAGAGCGGAATGGATCTCTGTTGGAGAGTGTCGCCGTACTTCATCTCAGGTAGAGGCTTATGATGGTGTTAGGAGAGTGGATCGAAGGCCATTGAGAGAGCAAGGACCGGGTTAAATGGGAGAAACTTCTACGGCCCTGTTCGGGGCGATAGGCAATACCATATGCACGTCAAACATTCGATAAGATCAAATTCTGCGGGGCTAAAATTGGCATGGGCAGTCTGAAAAGCGGGGATGGAGCCAATTGCAATAATCAATGTGTCAATGGCGCAATGTCAGCAATGAAATTGATTGGGTGAAGTAGTGCGTTCTGGAGACTTTGGATTGTCCTGTCAGTGCCTAGTATGCCTGCTGCACCCAGAGAGGATCTGGGAAGCGACCGTTGGACCGCCGGCCTGGCCGGCCACTTGTGGCAGGGGGCCCTGGCGGCGCTAGTGCTCGGCTATCTTATCATGACCGATGTCTCTTTGAGGCTGAAAGATTCATTTATCCGTCGAAATTCATTCCCTGCGAGCCAAAGACATTCATGCTGTGAACTCCAAGTCTGAATATCTAGGAAAGAGGTGAGGCACTGCAGCAGTGTGCAAGATTTCGGAACCTCGCTTCCCAAATGGCCCCCGACATTTCAAGCTCCCTAGCTGCAGACCTACAGTCTTCATCTGACCAGGTCCTATTCTCGACCCTCCAATCGTCCTCTCACACATTCCTTCAGCCGCCTATAAACCTTCACAAAGCATCTCTGTCTCTTGCGAAGCGTTACTTAGATCCACTGGCAATTACAACTAGCGATACTCAATTACAGAGGCAGCAAGCGTCAAGACGGAAGCGAAAGAGAGGAAGATCTGATGATCTGGGCTCCCAGGTACCATTGCGTCTGCGAGAGGTTCACCTGGAAGATCTCAAGATAGGTCAAGTCTGGGAACAGGCAAGAAGAATATTGGATGCAAGTCGGCTGGAGGCGGAAAGATCTTTGCAGACGATCTTGTTAGAGCAGCAAAATCATGGTTTCTCTCAAAAAGCCATTGAGGACCTTGCGGCCAATGGTAAAGCCGTGAGATTTAGAGATGACCTTGAAGATGGTCTTGATGTCGATGAATCTGATGCGGAGTTGAGAAGCTTTGACAAAGATACTAATGGGTTGTTGGTAGATTCATATGGGTCTTCAATGGATGACGACGATGGAGACATAGGTGACTCGGAAGAGGAAGACATCCTTGATGACGATGGAGTAGCAAACGCATTTAGAGACGAAGATTTTGATGACCAATCTGACTTAGGCGAAGAGTCAAGGGAGACCTTCCTTCCAGATAAGCTTGGCTTGAACGATGGTTTCTTCTCTATCGATGACTTCAACCGGCAGTCAGAGTTCCTGGAGCAACAAGACGCCCGAGGAGCAAATGATGGAGGCGCAAGTGACGAAGAGGACATAGATTGGGACGTGGATCCATTGGCTATTTCATCACAATTGAAATCTCAGGGCGAAGAAAATGGGGCAGGTGAGGAATTCGAAGATGAAGAGGACGGTCCAACTTTTGGTAATGCAGACCTGAGTGGTCCCGACCTCTCGGACATCGACGGCGACTCCAAAGAAGGGGTCGAAATGGAAGATATAGGTGCTATGAACAACACCAATGACATCAAATACGCCGATTTCTTCGCGCCGCCGCCTCGCAAAGCCTCCAAACCCAGCCGTCGTCGCGCGCTCCCTAAAACTCAACCTCCACCGTCCATCACAGAAACCCGCCAAGAGACAGAAGACGACGTCCAACGTACCATTTCCGCCGTGCGCCGTGATATCTTTGAAGATGATCTCACCCCTGACGAAGACGCTTCTGATGAGAGAACCGACTCCCGTTCATCCCACCAAAAGCGCCAAGCAGCCCTCACAGCGGAGATACGTCGTCTCGAAGCTGCCGCTGTGGCAAAGCGTGACTGGACGTTGTCAGGTGAAGCACGTGCCGCGGATCGACCTATCAATTCCCTTTTGGAAGAAGACCTAGAATTCGAACGTGCGGGGAAACCGATTCCTGTGATTACCCAAGAGGTGAGTGAGGATATCGAAGCATTGATTAAGCGGCGCATCATTGCTAGAGAGTTTGACGAGGTCATTAAGCGGAGACCCGGCAGTTTAGCTACTGCTGGTGGAGATGTAAAACGCGGCAGATTCGAACTTGAGGACACGAAACCTCAGCAGAGTCTTGCCGAGATGTATGAAGCCGAACATCTCAAGACCGTAGACCCGGAAGGCCATACAGACAAACGAGACGAGAAGCTCAAAAAGGAGCATGCCAAGATAGAGCAAATGTGGGCAGACGTTTCCGCCAAGCTGGATGCTCTGAGTAGCTGGCATTACAAGCCCAAGCCTCCCAGCGCAAGGATTAATGTAGTGGCGGATGTACCGACAATTAGTATGGAAGACGCAAGACCAGCCACTGGTGGTGCCGTTGGTGGTGAGAGTATGTTAGCTCCCCAGGAGGTGTACAAAGCAGGTGACGCTAGGAACAAGAAGGAGGAAGTTGTGACGGGTAGTGGTCTACCAGTTGGGAGAGAAGAGATGACGAGGGATGAGAAGACCAGGCGGCGAAGGAGGGAGAAGGAAAGGATTAGGAAAGCTGGCGGCCTAGTCCCACCAAAGGGCGGAAAGGAAACGGGGAAGAAGACAAAGGAGAAGCAGGGCATTATTGGGGACTTGAAGATGGGTGGCGTAAGGATTATTGGGAAGAAGGGGGAGATCAAGGATGTGGAAGGTAAGGCTGTCAGAGGTCCATCAATGCTAGGCAAAGGAGCAGGTGGATATAAGCTTTGAAGATGTTTGTTTAGATACCTCGCCAGGATGTCGAAGTAAAGCCTTTTTTGGCGTTCACCCATGATTTTGCCATGGACCCTTTCGTTCCATCTGTTCGCCGTTTTTATCTGCCTTTCTTGTCATAGAGTAGTGCGAGCGAGGTCGCTTTAAGCTAAGCTTTTATATAAGAAACAGCCGTGAGAAATCAGTCAAGTTGACCGTTCGAACATTGTCACGGCTCAAGGCAGCTTTTGCTCCCTGCTACTCGGCGAGCCCTGCTGATAGGTGGCATATCTTCTGGGCATGAGACTCCTCAATCTCTCCTTGCCAGATCGACACTTCTTGGTCATCTCTTTCGTGATATCTCATACACAAACATCCGCTCCCTCTGCCATTCCCCTTCGACCTCCACCACCGCAAATTCCTTCATCAACAAAGATATCATCTCTTTGTCCGCTCTTCGCCTCTTCTTGTAGCAGAAAAAGCAGATAGTCTCCTTCCCAATCAGCGCTTTCATGGTGCTCAACAACAATGGAAAGGAAGCTTCTATGTAACAGCAGTCGGCCGCTAGCAGGATGTCAGGGTGTCGAGGGACGCCATTGGGAAGGGGCTCCCCCCACTGGAGTTGCGATGGTATCACGATTGTCGTCTTTCGGATATTGGTTTTATTTAGAGAGATGTTCTGTTCTGTGCACAGTTCCCCAGTTAGCATTCCATTTTGTAAGATAACGAAGCATGCTTGGCTACTACACGAGAATCAAATGCTCTAAGGTATACGGCCTGCTCCCAAGAGACGAATTGAATTGGAGACAAGGCCTCCTAAAAGACATACCAATCAGAGGCAGGAGGACATTTAAGCCATCGGTGATGTGCAGAGTATTGCTAATTCCAGTAGGACGCAGACAAAGGGCGATTGCGAGCGAGACAAGTCCGCTGCCGGCTCCAAGCTCAACTCTGGGACCAGGAGATTATGTCAGTACCAGTAAAAACTGCCTCAAATTAAAGGACGTAAAGAAACGTCAGAGCGAACCACAAACATCGTCTTGCCTGGCAGAACATCGGTTTTATGCTGAAGTAGGAATTTGGCGAGTACCAGACCACCGGGCCATAGTTGGCCTCCGCACTGGCTTTCATTTGTTTGCAAGAGAAGAGGTGGTTGCAGAACCCCATCGAAGTCGAGGGTGACCGTCTGCGATTGTTTCTTGGGAATGCTAGGCACGAGATTCTCGGAGATTGAGAGGTTCGAGAGTTCTGATGTTGGGCTAGAGTCATCCTTCTCAGCCATGATGTGTGACTTAGCTCGGTCCGAGACAAATATCATAGAAAGTGAGCGGACGAGGTGAGGTTGATGTCGGACGCGGTACGGAACATTTCCGCTAGTTCTAGGATTTGGAGCCACGTCTACAGACATAACCTACATTCCTTTCCCTTCTTAGCCTACCTTAGTCATGTCTACGATCAGGTCTCTGTCGCTGTACACGGGTGAGAAGATCACGAACAAGCAGAATGTGATAGATCAGGTTGAGCAGACGGAGAAAAAGTCTTTCCCACCACACGAAGCATTTGATTTCCGTAACGAACTCAAGAAGCGAAATTTGGAGCTTGTAGTCATCGTCAATGATACTCACGCTTCAAGTTCTCGGCCAGCATTGGTTGCATACATGGTGTTCGCCTACATGAATCTTGGCAGAACTGTCATGCTGCACAAAGTCTGTGTTCGCAAAGATTTCAGACGTCAAGGCATTGCAAAAGGCATGCTGGCAGCTCAAGTTCAAAGGTTGAAGAAGCAGGGAACTGCTAAGATCCAGCTATGGGTGGATGATAGGAACATTGCTGCCAAACAACTATACAATTGCATCGGCTTCGAAGAGGTAAGCAGATTCGCCGACTACTACGCTATGGGTCGTATTGGCGTCCAGATGGCCTTGAGTCTCGTATCATGAACGCTGCACTGTGTGGCGCCTTCCTTTTACTGGGGGCTGGGCTCAAGGAATGCGTCAATCAAGGCACCGTCACAAGACCTCCTTGCAGCTTCGCCTCAGCACCCATTGTCTTGATTCACTTTCTTATTGGTCTGCGTTAAAGTGCCATGCATATGGCTTCGCGACTTGCATTTTTGCAGAAAGAAATGCGCGAAGCGTCCGGCCTTTTGCATTGGAGTGGCGGAGGCTTTCATCAATCTCTTCGCTTTGTCCCAGTATGCTGCTGCTTTCTATGCTACTCACCTTGAAGACTTATCGATACAGACATTTTGTTATTCGTTGCAGATAGTCGCCTCAATGGAGTCGCGTTCGGCACTTCAGTACATGATGTCTTGATGACCACTTGCGAGAGAGGCTCCTGCATCAGGCTCGCAGCGAGACACCGCACCGTACCGCGCAGTGACCACCGGCACTTGAAACGCAGGATGCCATTGCTTGCTGTGCTATTGGCTCTGGCAAGCTCAATAACCGCAGCTCCCAGCATTAACCTCCCCATTAATGCGCAGGTACCGCCGGTCGCGGTAGTTAATCAGGCTTACAACTATGTCTTTCCGTCCTCTACCTTCACTTCAGCCGCTGGTTCTATTAACTACACTATCGGCGATTGTCCGTCATGGCTGCAGCTGGACGGCTCCAGGCGAACTTTCTACGGTACGCCAGGACCCAATGGCGTTGGCTCTGGGGTAGCTGGATCCTTCATTGTGAACTTGGTAGCATCCGACGGGACAGGATCCACTACAATGCCTATAACCTTCGTTGTAACAGCAGGTCCAAGTCTTGGACTTGGCATACCACTCGCAGCTCAGCTGTCGGCCTTCGGAGCGGTGTCCAGCCCAAACGTGCTGTTGCTTACTCCCGGGACCTCTTTGTCGCTGACTTTCTCCCCGAATACGTTCACAAACACCAACTCACAGACCCTGTATTATGCGATGTCTGCTAACAATACGCCCCTACCTTCCTGGGTGAACTTCGATCCAAATAGCCTAACTTTCTCGGGAACCACTCCACAAGCAACCTCTCCATCCGAATTACCTCAAGCGTTTGGCATTCAGCTTGCGGCTTCCCAAGTAAAGGGATTCTCGCAAGCTTTAGCAATGTTTGAAATTGTCATCGAGAGCCATCTATTCACATTCGGGAATTCCTTGCACATCATTAATACCACAGTGGGTGCATCGGTGAACTTTACGGGACTCCACAGTGACCTTACTTTGGATGGCCGACCAGCAAAACCGTCAGACCTTGGCCAAGTGATGGTGAATGCACCATCCTGGCTTTCTTTAGACTACAGTACCTTGGCTCTTTCTGGGACGGTCCCCACAAGCGCTATCCAGCAAAATTTTACGATCACCGCAAATGACACGTATGGAGACACTGCTAGTACTGTTGTTCTAATCGAGATCGCAGGCAAAGCGTCTGTCAACTTGCTTGGTCCTATTGCCACACTGGAGGCTACGATAGGGACCAACTTCACGTACTCTCTCAATAATACACTCGCCTCAGTCAGCGGCATCAATGTCACCGTTGATCTTGGGACCGCATCTGCTTGGTTAGAATTTAACTCCAGCTCCTTGGTGCTTCATGGCTACGTTTCAAACAATCTTAAGCCGCAGACGGTCCATTTCAATGTCACCGCGACTCAAGGTAAACAAAGTCAATCTGAGATTGTCGACATCAATGTGTTATGTGGGAGCGCACCATGCCCTATCACAAGCGGTCTTGCCGGTGCTCCCAAGGCTACATCGAGCCCAGGGGCTGGTGGGAGAAAAGGCTGGGTGGCAGCGGCCGTTATCTTGCCCTTGGCTGCAATTGCAGGGATTCTCATTCTTCTATGCTGCTGTCGTAGGAAAGGGTGGAAGCTACGCTTGGAAATGAAGTCAAAGCAGACTAGGAAAATCATAGTGTCTAGACCGATCAAAGATGGAAAAGAGAACGATGAAACCGGAGCTGGAGCAACTCAATATCCAGGATCGAGCCGGTTCTCATCGTCAACATGCTCTTCCATGACTTCCAAAGCACCCACGATCCCCCCAAATTGGTCAGCGGCAGTGACCAACATCCGCAACTCGAGATTACGACTGTCCAAGGCTACGAGTGAGGGTGCAAACCAAAGTCCAAGGCCACAATCTTGGCAAAGCTATGTCAGGACGCTTGAACCTTCACGCCCGAAACATCCAATGGCAGTGAAAGAGTTCAGCCTTATACCGGAGGAGCCAACGACCCAATTAGAGGCGACCACCAATCCTTATGCTTCAACGTCCCCGTCCGCGATACCTTTCGCCAGTCTGCAACCGTCATCTTCTAGAAGGCTCTCCAGGCAGAAGAAGCATGCATCAAATTTAAGCTATGGCAATCCTGGAATGGTTTCCCTTCGGCCAGTCAGTGGTTTTGGACACGGCAGAAATAGACCGAGCGAAGGGAGCAGCATAATTTCCGGGAGCAGAGGCGTCGGTCATGGAGGTGGTGGCACACAGGGTGGCCCTCCAGGCTGGGGCACAGTTCGAAACTCATGGCGCAACCTCAGCAGGCTAAGCTGGACTAGCACCCAGAGTCCCCCAAACTCCAGTGATCCTATTGTTGAGGAAGGTATGGAAAGACCACCGACCCAGAAAAGCTTCGCTTCCATGCTTTCGTCGTTCCCTCGGCCATCTACCTCGACCACGGTAGATATGTTCAAAAGACCCCACGTTATCCACGAAGCCTCAGACGATGACGATGATGATGAACCCCGCAAGATTGAGCAGATCAGGCCTCTGCCTCGAAGCTACCAAAAACCCAGATCCGGTCTTTCATTTCGGAGGGGTAGCGCCAATAATGGCCCACTTCAAGACTTCCACAAGCGCCGTCTACAAGAAAAGACGGGACGCAATCCCCTCTTTTCCGCTCACCTCTCCTCATCTCGCAAATCGTCGTTGCCTGAGCGCCAAAGCAATGATGACTTCATGCTCGAACCTCTTCCCCCGCAATGTGGGATGTCGACGCGTGCATATAGCCAATCTTCGTCTCTCGAGGCCCCGTCAATCACATCTAGTCCGGCCCGTTCCACAGAATCTGTGCCACGCAAGAAAAGCCGCATAAACTATCATTTCAAGACCCGTGCTCTCTCCCCTCTTCGACGGAGCAGAAGTAGCTTTGCTTCTAGCACCGGCTCTTCGAAATTCTCAGACCCAATCGGTGTAGTTCCTTTCTATCCGAGCGGCGCTCTCCATGAAGATATCGACGAGGCAGGCAACAAGCGCTGGCGGCACGCAGATCACCCAAACCCACTTGGAACGAACAGGACCGAAGCCAGGAATGTCACCGATGTCAGCGACTTAGAGCTCATAAGCAGTCTTCGAGCTGCTGGGCAGTTTAGTGCTGCGCAGCGGCTGAGTTATCTGAAAGAACAGACGGAGGCGGATGGGGCCGATGATATGAAACAAAACACGCCGTTCGAGGTTCGGAGTGCTAGGGGTAGAAGACTCGATCACAACGTGGGCTTGAGACACGGTGATCCGGGAAATACGAGTATGCAGGCAGAGATCCGGGATGTTGGAGGGAGTGCCTTTATGTAGTATACCAAATCTCGACTAGCTAGAGTAGGACTGATTGCCACGTGGCCTTTATATAAGAGTATGCTTGATGTTACCAGCTATATTTTGCTTTGCCTGCATCCCATGAGGTGGACATTGGATGTCCTAGTTGACGCGCGTGGTCGACATTCACACCAGCGACATGTTTGGGATACCAATACTCACGCTTACAGGGCCAAGACATCGTCGCTGCAGTGGGGGCGTGACAAAAATCCATCATCTTAAGAGCTGGCGATGAAGGTCGAAGCAGAGTACATGTCCTGGCCGGTGGGAGGAGTCATGCATCAGCAAGCGCGTGCTATCTCAAATAGCGAAATATTCCTAGAGGATGATACTCGCCAGTACTCAGCTTTGACCCAGACGAGTGGATATCCTGTGAATTAGAGTAGTCAATTGCGTTGTGTGCTGCGACTTGATGTAACCATGCGACGGCGTCCCACTTAGAATGCCTCACTTCTTTTCGATGAATTAAAATCCAGCGTATTGCACATAAAAGGGTGCGTGGGTGCTATGGGGTGGTATTACTCTTCTTCAAACCATCGCATAAAGCGACAATAATGATGAAAAGAATCACACGAAGAGTGTGTAGCAATCAAAAATTCCGCCACCGAGATACCCGAAGGTAGCTCGACGAGTATCACCTCCGCGATGTGCAATGCAGGGTTCTACTCGTGAGAAACCCGATCTTTGAGCCGGGAACTCGTAACAAGGTAAGTATAACCGAACAAGAGTAAGGGAAAGAGAAGGGAGTTTAAATACTCGAGGTTTCTGGTAGCGCAACGCTAAGATTTCACTTGAGTTACCTGGCGCGTACATACCAGCCCCCTCTTGGCAGGCCTGGCCAGGCCTATGAGTGAATCACATCTCAACACCAACATAGTTACTGTTTGTAGGCGAAGACATTTGCCAATTGCGAAATGCTACCTTGTGACTCACGAACACGACGCGATCGACTACTATAATTGCTAGGCTTTAGTATCTTCCACCCAGACTCCTGAATGTTCAACTGTTATCTACCCTCTCGAAGTCAGGAGTTATCATGCATCTCGCTCATCATATTTCCTGGGACACTGTTGTTCGACATCTCAAGATAGAACAACTTGATAACAATATTTTCCACAATGCCGTCATCACGTCCACAAATGGCCTTTCCACAGATCATGCAGAAATGAATCACTTCCTCCGCAAATTCGTTCGTACTATCCGTGATTTCTCTGCAACAGAACGTGTCAAGTACTCTACAAAACCAGAACACGTGTCCAAAGGAAAAGTCTTTTCCGATGAAATACTTCGAAAATACGCGTCTCCGACTACCAATGGCCTATGGGATCATGACAGCGTCAGTCGCGACACCCAACAGATCGAGTCTTGGCTCCGCAACATATCCCGAAAAGAAAGGTCTGATCCAGTGGGCTTGGAGCACGCTCCCAAGTACGCCCGAGTCGTGGGAGTCTGTCTCAACGAGAATGAATTGGCTCCTTTACTGATGCTTGCTGTTCACCCCAAATGCGATCTTAAGTCTCTTTACTCCTTTGGTCAAGGTGTGGATTACGGCTGGGGCGAACTGGTTGAGGCAGCGCTGACATTGTACATTTTCATCAACGTCGTGGGCAATAGCCCTGCGTTGTTGGATGATAAAAAGTACACGCGCATGCGGTATTACTCAGGAATTCATGCATGCATGTTACATCGGAATGATCACGACAGTGTACCTCACGACCAATTCTGGGATAGCAGAACGACACCACGCGCTCCAACAGAAGACCTCAAGGAGCCTCGCGGCAATCATATGAATATCGTCGACTTCTTCCAGGATACTGGGGAATTGAAAGAGTATCTCAAGCAGTGCTGGCGAGTGATCTACTGTTCAGACATGTTAATGCGGGAGTGTGGGATTGAAACTGATTGGGAGGCGATGATTGTGAGATGTATGGAGGGATGGGGATTCGAAGGAAAGCAGCGACAACTATGGTTTCCTGATTGCGGAGTTTGGGATGCGTGTCGTGGTACTTATAGTGGTCTGTGGGATGATGCTGATCCCATTGAGTTTGGGTCAAGCAGAAAGAAGAAGAAGCAGGCTGTTGGTGACTGAAGTGCCGTCGCTCGAATTGGCACGCCGGGCCCAACTCAACTGCGAGGCCGAAAAGCACTTCTGAGTACCACCGTACACATGAATCGTGGCGTTAAGGTCCGGACGCGGTGACAGCGTCCTAACGGGCGTTGTGGCTCCACTTGCTAAAGATCTGCCGCCGCTCAACCCCAACTGTGGCGTCACAATTCTAAAGTATGATCTGTCGAGGGTGAGTCGCATGGCGTGCCAAGACGGCAGTTCGGGCCCGTTGAGTATTGCCATTCACGCCCCTCTGAAGGAAGTACCTAGCAGGCCTCCCCTCGTCCCTCTCTCTCTCAGTCTTTTACTGTGGGCCCGGCGTGTTCTAGCGCGCAATGAGTGACGCATACCGAAATCTCTAATTCGGCCTCATCAAGTCATTATTTGATTTGAATCTTCTGCGATGTCGGCCAGCCATTGCCTGAGCACCCACCTTGCCTTTTCGATGCATCCAACCTGTACTGATTTGATCTGTGGCCACCTTGATGCACTTTCTCTCTTCGTCCGAGGCCGAGGGCCCAAAGCAGGACCTGTCCGCTTCTAGGTTAGCAGAGTCTGAATCTGCAGCTTACAATAATGGCAAACCCACGACGAAAGCGAAGCCAGACTTAGATGTTCCTCTTCAATCTACCTTTGCCAGATCTTCTGATGCCATATCTGATGTCTCCACCTATTCCGCCGACAACGAGAATGAGAGACGTACAGGACGCCCACTCACGGTCTCTGGTGGCACCCGCCTACCGTCGTGGTCCCCAGCACCTCCAAAGACATTAAAAGGAAGGGTGGAAGCATTTTGGATTACTAACAAAGGGCTGGCGTTGGTCATACTAGCCCAGCTGTTTGGTGTGATGATGAACGTTACAACCAGATTGCTAGAAATGGACGGCCATCACGGCCCTGCCATGCACCCGTTCCAGGTATGCAAATCCCAAAATTGTCCAGTCACATTAGGCTCAAGCAGATATCTCAGATACTGTTCGCCCGAATGACTGGTACCCTCATATTAAGTGGCACGTATCAGTGGATGACAAAGGTTGAAGATGCGCCATTCGGATCGAGAGAAGTACGAAAACTTCTGATCGCTCGTGGTGTGGGTGGATTCTTTGGAGTGTATGGGGTGTACTGTGAGTGTGACGCGACATTTTCGGCATGTAGGTCTTGGCCTCAGCAGTTGCAGTTGTTGACTCGAGCCCAATAGATTCCCTTCAATATCTGCCGTTGTCCGATGCAACAGTCATCACCTTCCTAGCGCCTATAGTCGCTTGTTGGGCTTGCTCGATCCTCATTCACGAGCCTTTCACTCGGAATGAGCAGTTCGCAGGCGTGATCTCTTTCCTTGGTGTCGTGCTGATTGCCCGTCCTACCTCGCTGATCCACACCCACTCCGATCCACCGCCCGCAGGAAGTGGCGCTGCTGATGGGCTACCCTTCACAAACGTGACCACACCAGCTGACCTTCAAGGCTTGGACAATGTAACTTCAGCTCAACGTCTCAGCGCGGTCGGCGTCGCCCTTGTCGGCGTTCTGGGCGCAGCTTGCGCCTATACTACGATCAGGTGGATCGGAAAGCGAGCTCATCCCCTTATTTCCGTCAACTACTTTGCCGCGTGGTCGACCATCGTCAGCATCGTGGCGCTGCTTGCTGTCCCCAGCATTGGCTTCAGGCTACCAGCGACGTTGAGGCAATGGCTCTATCTGATCTTTCTAGGTGTCTGCGGCTTCGTCATGCAATTCCTCTTGACGGCTGGATTGCAGTATGAGAAGGGCAGCCGTGCAACCAACATGGTCTACACGCAGATGCTGTTCGCCCTCGCCTTTGACAAGATATTCTGGGATACGACGCCGGGGCTTCTGAGTATCATTGGGAGCAGTCTCATCTTGGGTAGTGCGCTGTATATCGCTGTGCTCAGCAACAAGGCGAAAGAACAGAAAGGGAGAAATGTGGGAGGCGACGAAGAAGTGGCGCTAGTGGATGATGTTGACAGCAACGATGGTTCAGGGGATGGCAGAGGTCCGCTCAGAGGTGTACAAGAAGTCCAATTGAGGACGTTAAGGGTGTGACACATTCCGTACGGAATGACCGCTAGAGTGAGGTGGATCACGAGGTACGTATAGTGCTATGTACATAATGAAGGGGCTGAGTAATATTATAAATCGGGCTGGTATGGAATGATATCTTTATCGATCTGCGCCTGTGTCAATTACAGCTTTATGCAGATTGCTCCTCGTGGTGTCAGTAAACACACGTTCATGCAACCGAGCGGCATCCACCAGAATCCATTGCAATAGAGAAAATAGGTTCAAGTCTGTCCAATCTTCCTTCTCAAGCTCTCCTGCACGCCATAAGAGTCTCTCAGAAGAAGCCGCACATCTTCTAATCCCAGCCCTTTGGTCTCAGGATAGATCTTCCAAGCGCAAACCCAACCCACTGTACACACTCCAGCATAGACTGCAAACGTCCATGCGGGGGTGAGGTACTGCATCATAGGCAGAAAGGTTAGGCCGACAACAAAATTGCTCCCCCAATTGGTTGCGGTGGCCAGTCCTGACCCGAGTGATCGAACAGACAGCGGGAACAGCTCACTTTGCTGCCACGCTATGTTCCCAAGACCTATCGCGTACCCGCAGACATAAATTACCATGGCCACCAGGATGACTATTGCCCAAGGACTTCGAAGATCGCCATCAGCTACGACGTCGGACGGCTGCGCATCCCAATTCGGACGGCCGAGGCATTCGTACGCGATCGAACAGGCAAGAAGACCTATCACCATTACTGGTATTGAGAGGAGCAGGATCCTTCGACGGCCGACAGTATCGATGATGAGGAGAGCAATGAGAGTGCAGACGAAATTGGTGACTGCAATCGATAGCGAAGTAAGAGTTGGGGAGTAAAACCCTAGAAGTGAAAATATGGTAGCGGAGAAGTACATCAAAGAATTCTACACAATGTCAGCTCGGTGCTTCAAGGCGAAAAAAAGCAAGTTGACGTACGAAACCGCACAGCTGCTGTAATCCCTGCAGCAGGCACGCAATAGTCAAAGCCCTTCTGTTGCCTCCGACATGAAATAACTCTGCAGATCTATTCCGTATTCGAGCGGACCATACTTGAATTTTATTACCAGTCACAGCAGTCGAAACATCGTCGCTGGTTGCCTCTTCGTCGGATATTTCGGTCTTGATGGCACGCATCACTTCCTCGACCATAGCATCCTTTCCAGCAGCATAGACATTCTGGAGGATCTTCCGAGCTTCGGAAACATTGCCTGCCTTGACCAGCCATCTAGGACTCTCTGGCAGTGTGATCATGAGGCAGAATTGAAGCAAAGCCGGCGCAGCACCCAAACCGACCATCCACCTCCAGCCACCAGGTCGCATTGACAGGGCATATCCAATGAGGTATGAGATCACCTGGCCAAGTGTGATGAATAGGACGCTCAGCGTGACTAGTTTACCTCGAAAAGCCGAAGGTGAGAGTTCAGAGATGTAAAGCGGCACCACCAGACTAGCTCCACCCACGGCGAACCCAACGACTGTTCTTCCTATGACCATACCAGCTACGCTTTCGGTTGTGGCTTGCCATAGGGCACCAATAACAAACAGGAGATCCGCTACCAGTATGATGACTTTTCGCCCGAATTTATCTGCCAACATGCCTGTGGTGGGGCTTGCTACCAGAGCGCCTAGGCTCGTACATGATGTGATGAGACCCTTGTCGATAGTAGTCAGCGGCCGACCAAGATCGCCTGAAATGGAGACGAGGGTTGAGGAGATGACACCGGTGCTAGAGAGGTATGAGTACCGTTCGAGACGATTTGGAAGGGATGGATGTACTCATAGCCGAACAACAAGCCACTGATACCGGCCGTGAATGTGAGCGCCCACACGAAAGCACTTGGAGAAGTTGAATTTTCCTCTTCCACGTGAGTTCTCTTACGATGACTGGGTACTTCGTTTTCATCGCTGTGGTGCATCAAGGGGGCGTTTGCAGCTTCATCATCACCCTCTGCCATATCGGCAAGCTCATATACTGGTTGCGCCGTGATTGCAATCTGGCATACATGCTCACGACAATACAGTGAAGACGTTGAATGCGCACGCGCCCACCGCTAGTCATGAAGAGTACTGTATGTAGTGTGCACGAGGTTTCAGTGCTTGCAGCGGACGTACCTTAGTGATGCAGCACGCGGGGCTTTCCCAAAAGTGTCTTAGTGCAACTGCCAGCATCTAACGCCAAATGGACACTTCTGAGGCCCTCGACGAAGAACAGAAATTACTTGTACTCGTAATTTGTCTCGTTTAGCGAAGTCCAACATGGAGCTTCACAACTCGATTCGTCGCGTGTTCCGATGTCCTACTGTACATTCGGGCAAATATTGTGTTTTCTTGCCATATTCATTGTACACGTAAATTGCCAGGATATGGGATGGCCACATAAACGGCAGAGGCACGATATCGCGCAATACAAAGCAGGAGGAGCAATGCATGCCTATTGCATAGGCGTTATCTAAACGATTCATACTGCTGGGCTTACTATGAATTGGAATGTGGTTAGTGAGACTTCCACGGCCACGAACACACTTACCGAAAATCTGGAAAAGGACTTTGATTGTACCATGAATCAGTTATTGATCTATTCTTGCCTATATCCTACAACTTTTGATGACGCTGCTGTTTCTGCAAGAGCAGTAGAAATATATGACTACTCAACCTTGTCGCCTGCATCACCCAACCCCTCCTTCAGTGCTTTCAACGCCCTATCAATATCATCTCTCTTTGGATCCGTAACAGTGACACCCATGTGGCCGAAGCGAATATACTTGGCCGCAATCTCCTTGTGTAACCCACCTGCAAAGATAATACCTTTCTTAAGAATATTAGGTAGAATCTCCGGCGCTTTGACGCCATCTGGTAAATACATCGCTGTCATACCGTTCGCCTGATTCTCTGGCTTAGTCGCCAGCTGTTTCAGACCGTACGATGTGACGGTAGACTTTATCCGCTGAGATGCTTCGCGGTGTGCAGCAAAACGCTCGGAGAGCGGTCGTGAAAGAATTTGGGTCAGGGCGGTGTGGAGAGCATTGATGAGTTGCGTCGGAGGGGTTGCGAAGTAGGAGGGTTTTTTGGCCTCATAGTTTTGCATTACTAGAGAGTTTTTATCAGCTTGAGCTCATGAATCATGAGATTGGCCGAGGTGCATACTTGGTAGCCAATTCTTGAAAGAAGCAAAGTAAGACGACGGTGGCGTCTTTCGGTTCTTGAATACCTCCATAGCACGTCCAGAATACATAGATATTGATAAACCTGGCGGGCAGCCAATGGCCTTTTGACTGGCAGTTATAACGACATCGATACCCCATTCGTCGAAGGCGATTTCTTCACAGCCAACACTGCATACACCATCGACTACCACTAGAGTCTCAGGGCTTACCCGGTGCACCATCTCTGAAAGCGCCTTAATCTCACTCAAGACACCTGTAGACGTATCCACATGTGTGACTGTTATCAACTTATACTTCTTCTCCTTCAACGCTTTTTCCACTTCAGGAAGTTGGGGTCGATCACCAATTGGCGCTTTCAGCTGGGTGGCCTTGACGCCGTATGTTTCGAAACAATCGGCGAACGAGTCCGCGAAATAGCCCGTGTGTAAAACGAGGACCTCCTCACCCCTCTCAGCCAGATTCGCTGCCACTAGATCCCACCCAAGAGTGCCACTGCCAGAGATTACGAAAGGTTGAGAGGCCGGATCCGACGTTTGAAGGAGCTTTCGAAGCATCGAAAGTGTCTCGCCGAAAGTGGCGACGAAGGGAGCACCGACGTGACTCTGGCTTGAGATGGGTCAATGGTTTGCCCGTCGCCAGTCCATGGCAATTCGACGAACCTGAAATGGCCCATAGATTGAAGTACAGCATCATCAAATTCAATTGGCCCCGGGATGAGCAGAGCCGGGTGCTCTGGTTGGTTCGACATGTTACTCTTTTCTTTTGGCGATGCCGGCTTGGGAGGATCTCTTTTGATGAGGGTGTAGTCGATATCGTCCTGACCCTTTGAAAGTCTTTCAGTAGAGAACGGAGTATTTATTTCGGGCAATGATTGTTCAAGGTGCCTCGAGATGAGAGACAGCCTTGCGCGTGGGGGAGCCAGGGTTAATGGAGAGAGGGGTCTTCGGCAGAGGAGGGAGGGGAGTCTGTGAGCCAGAATGACGTCTATGAAGCACTGGAGCAATACAATTTATTCGGAAAAGAGTAGAGCTCGGATGTATTCTTGCAGGAAAAGAATCGTTAGCCATTGGACTTGGAGATATCAGTCGATCGATGCAGGGACGAATCCAGGACGCGTGCTCGCATCTTCGTTTTCCCCACAAAAAGACTCGCGGCACGAGATCCACCCTCTACAACAATTGACCTGTACTACCAACCGCCCGAAATAACTCAATCTGATCTCGGAAAGCTTCCATTCTCATGAACCACTGAGAGAAGGCCTGGTTGGCCCAAGATCGGAATACTAGCTTCGACGCAGTCCAGCAGGCTCCTCTCCTCCGCGAAAGCAGGGAAAAGCGAGCTGAAGAGGGCTCAATGAGAAGGGTATCCCACAGTGATGGCCTCAAGACTCGTCTTAGTCCTCGGTGACCTATTCATACCAGACCGCGCGCCGGTATGAGTGCTTTGCAGCCATTCCACGATCTTAGGCTGATGTGATTTGTAGGATATACCGGCAAAGGTACGCGCTGCACTATTCCTTGCGTCTAAAAGCCTTTTGAACACCTCACTGAGAAGCCAACACAGTTCAAGAAACTCCTCGCCCCCAACAAGATCGGCCAAATCCTCTGCTTAGGCAACCTCACAGACAAAGAGACCTACGACTTCCTTCGCGGCATAGCACCAGACCTGCAGATAGTGAAAGGCGATTTCGATGTCGAAGCACCTAATCTCGCTCTCTCCAAAGTCGTCACTCATGGCTCTCTCCGGATTGGTTTTACACATGGGCACACCATAATACCGCCCGGCGATGCGGACAGCTTGCTTATAGCAGCGCGGCATATGGACGTAGACGTGCTGTTATGGGGAGGAACACACAAATTTGAAGCATACGAATTGGAGGGGAAGTTCTTCGTCAATCCGGGGAGTGCGACCGGAGCGCTGGGGACCGGTTGGTGGGCTGAAGGGGAGGAGCCTGTGCCGAGTTTTTGCTTAATGGATGTAAGTGGAATACTATGTTTCACAGATTGGGAGAGAGCTAACAAGCCATTGAAGGTGCAAGGAGATGTACTAGTACTGTATGTATATCAGTTGAAAACCGACCCTAGTGGTATCGAGACTGTGGGAGTTGAGAAAGTTTCATTTAGAAAGAATAGCGGGTTGGGAGCTTAAGTAATTGACGGAACTTGAGCCTTTGCTGTGTACATTGTCAGGCTTATCACCAAGCCTGTTCCTTACAAAACCAACATGATGGAAGTGATTATACTTAAGCTGAGGACCAGACATGTTAGTTTTAGCATTTTCTTCCGCCAAAGATTGAAATCCCAGTCCTCATTCGCCTGGCTAGCCGCTTCTGCCTCACCGATGGGTGCACTCCACGCAGTGCGTGTTCCGAGGTATATTTCGACAAGCGTGAGTTTTCCGTCTCTAGCGATGCCTTTCTCGTGGAGGACGACTTGTGGCGTGGCGTCTGCGAAAGTTTGGCCATGAAGTGTGTCCAGTGGTCTCGAAAAGGCAGCCCAAATCTCAGGCATTATTGCTAGCGTCTTACAATGGAACTCGAGACACAGATCTGATGCGAATTCGCCTCGAAACGCAACAGGACAGCATGCCACTCTCGGACGTTCAAGGCTGTGCTGTGGACATCGAATGAGCTTTCTCAAGCGGAGCGAATCCTGCAGGCAGCGGAGGACGCGGCATAGCTTTGGTGAAGAGCTGCTGCAAGCTGTGTCTGGTGGAGAGCAATCGTTCTGTAGCAAGGGATTAGTCTAAGGGGACTCTCAGTGGAAGCAGACGGGGGACTTGCAACATCCTCCTGGTCTGCCGATCCACGCTCATATTGACATGCAGCCAGAATTTCTTCCACTTCGCTTCTATCCAACCCATTTGCTTGCGACCATCTTTGGGATTCTTCGGGAATCGAGGCAGGACTCGCCGCTCTGACAATCAATGTTCTTGTCCTCCGCACTGTCAGGCTGGTCAGACATTCCAGGGCAAGTATCCAAGCGAGCAAGACGAAAAGTAAGGTGTCCATGGTGCCGCCAGCGGCGATAGCAGATAGGAGACGAGTCGAGGGGAAAGGCACTTGGCCCAAAGATGTGGTAAGGGGTTGAATGCTTCTCAACCGGCGCAGCTAGCACTGCCAGAGGCACCATGAGAGATAATAGATTTACAATAACGAGCATTGTGCAAGGATGAACGTCGATGAACAGAATAGGGAAACTGGGCCATAGCCGAGCTTGAATTAATAGGGGTTGGAGATTGTGTGCTGCAGCTGAAGTTCTCCGAGACAGGAATTTACTGAAGCAAAGGGATCAGTCTCATCGTCGCTGACCCCTTCCAGATCCAGCGTTGGATTGAAAACATGGGGCAAGAGCATCTATGAGCTTGCTGTTGCGGTGGAACTACACCATAAGGCCTGCGAACCCCTAAAAGCAAAACGCAGCATGTATGATTTCATGTTCTGATTATAACAATCTTACTCCATCAGTATCCACATGCTCCATCACACGTGAAGCGAAGGAATTGCGTGCCTCGGTAGGTAAGCTCGTAAGGTACTCCGTCGGGGAACAATGTTTGTCCTCATGAGGTTCCCAAAACGGCATAGCTTAGGGTTATGCACTGGACCTCGGCTGTTTGGTGTCGTGGTCATCAACTTCCCCAGGTTCTGGACATCTTTAAATCGGAGCATGTCCACATTCTCAGAACATAAGAGAATACCTCTCACCACAAGAAGCTATCAATCGCAGGATTATCTGTATTAAAATGGCACCATCATGGGTCAAAAAGCTAACGCCCTCTGGCCCCCAGGGCTCGGAGCTTCTCACCCAGGAACGGGCTCAATCCAGTGTGCCTGTCGAGAAGCTCTCGGAGTTTCTCTTTACGAAAGAAGTCCTTGCTCGACAAGAAAAGGTTTTGAAAGTCCTCAAGAGCGAGAAAGTGTTCGATAAATCTCAAAACTACTTCGCTGGTCGAGAAGACAGGTTTCAAACTGCCCTTACCCGGGCGAAGCGTATGCGTCAATTGGCTGTTGAAAATAGATGGTCTCAAGACGAGTATATCATGGCTTCAGAGCTTATCAGTGAGCCAGGGCCTTATGGACTTCATGCCAGCATGTTCCTAGTTCGGCGCTATTCCTCACCTCATCGATGTTACTTCATGCTGATGCTGTTTGCAGATCACATTACGAGACCAAGGGACTCCAGAGCAGCATGAAAAGTTTCTTCGGAAAGCTGAAAACTACGAGTACATTGGGTGTTATGCGCAGACAGAACTGGGCCATGGTTCAAACGTTCGAGGCCTGGAAACGACCGCGACTTGGAACTCGGATGACAAGACGTTTACTATTCACTCACCACATCTTACCGCGTCGAAATGGTGGATCGGGTCCATGGGACGAACGGCAAACCACGCTGTGGTAATGGCTCAACTGGTCATTCATGGCAAATATTACGGCCCGCACCCGTTCGTCGTACAGATTCGAGACTTGAAGACACATGAGCCACTCGAAAACATTCACGTTGGCGATATTGGACCCAAATTCGGATATAACACAATGGACAACGGATTTCTGCTTCTCAACCATGTCAAAGTCCCCCATATAAACATGCTGGCAAAATTCTCCAGCGTCGATCCCAAGACCAACAGATACGTAAAGCCCGCGTCAGCCTCCCTAGTGTATGGAACTTTGACATGGGTTCGGAGCACTATAGTCCTCCAATCAGGAGGCGTCCTCGCCCGTGGAGTTACGATAGCAACAAGATACGCCGCCGTCAGACGGCAATTCCAGGACAGGGACTCGAAAGAAGACACCGGAGAGAACCAAGTTCTTAACTATACAATGGTTCAGGTCCGGCTCTTGCCTCTACTTGCAGCCACTTTTGCCTTGCATTTTACAGGTAGGGGGATGATGGCGCTATATCAAGAAAATCAAGACAAGATGGCTGCGGATGTTGGAAAAATTGGGCATACCGGCCGCGGTCCCAGCCCCGAGGAGCTATTCCCTAGCACCGATTTGTTGGCTGACCTGCATGCCACGTCGTGTGGTCTCAAAGCTCTGGCAAGTACTACCGCAGCTGAAGGGCTCGAAGTTTGCAGAAGAGCTTGCGGTGGCCATGGCTACAGTAGCTTTTCTGGCATCGGCTCCTGGTATGCGGATTATCTGCCTACAACGACCTGGGAAGGGGACAACTACATGTTGACACAGCAAGTGGCAAGGTATTTACTAAAATCTGCACGCTCCGTTCTCGAAGGGAAGCCTTCGGGTAACGATACAACTCGAATCTTCCGCTACTTCCTCGAGAGACGAGACATGGGCGCTGCATTCGACATTTTGGGCCGGGATGAAGATATCGTTGCCGCTTTCGCATGGCGAGCTTCCTTTCTGACATTTGAAGCACTCAAGCATCGAGACGAAGAGAAGAATAGCTGGAACAGCTTGCTCGTAGATTTCTGGCGACTGAGCACAGCTCATTCGCAGTATCTCATCGTCAAGAACTTTCACGAAGCCCTCCGTTCCAAGTCAATGGCCTCTGAGCTCGACCCGGAGACTATTACTCTGATGCACAAGCTGTTCCGGCTCTACGCTCTTCATACACTCGAGCGGGAAGCCTCAGAATTCTTCTCGTCCAGTGCTGTTACGGTACGTCAGATTCAGCTCGCCAGGACCAAGGCTGTGATGAAGCTATTAGAGGAGATCAGGCCACATGCTGTACGGTTGGTAGACGCATGGCATTTTCCCGATTGGCAGCTCGATAGCAGCCTTGGGAGGTATGATGGAAAGGTATACGAGGATATGTTCGAGCGAGCGAGCGAAAAGAATCCACTGAATGCTCTAACTGTCGATCCATACCCCCACAGCGATGTTTTGATCAAGAAGGATGAAAGAAAGACATTCAGGAGCAAGCTGTGAGGGTTGATATAGCGCGAAGCACCCAGCCGGCACGTGAAACCCTTAGTTACACTAAGAATTATCATGTATCCAAGCACCTCGAGCCTGAATGCTTCGATGCTTGCACCTTCTTAATCCGATTTCCCCAGGCGGAATGCAGGTCATCTCCCGCCCCCGCATTTCCACTGGCAGCCTCAACCTACCAACGATTTAGCACCCACTTCTCTACCAACCGCCGGCCTTTACCCCTCATATCACTCTCTAGACTCTAACGTTTAGAGGGTGCTGGTGGCCGTGGCACTATGGCTCCCCTGGAACGGCCTGTGTCTCTTTTAGTAAGTTTCCTCCGCAAGCAACAGGCGATTGTGTGAAGAATGTTTGGCACATGATCAGTGAGAGCTCTTTTGCCTAGGCACGATGATGTACAGGCGGTCCTGCGGCAATGGTTTCTGCGCATACCTTTCCTATATAAAGAGTAGATCTGCTATGCTATGCTACGCCCTACTTTATATCTCCTGCTCAGTGACAGCACTCAACGATGTGAATCTCAGGGACGAGACTCGATTGACGCTGATCTCTGACTTTCCGTCTTGTTTCCAAGATGCTCTGTCTTTCTTTCCTTGCACACTTGGCTGCAACCACAAGCTTCTTCGCCCAATTTTCTTCCGTCAATCCTCGTGCCGTTCTCAACGAAGAGCGTACTACTGGATCTTTGACGGATTTCATTGCCACTGAGGGTCCGATCGCTTTGCAAGGTGTACTCAACAATATAGGCTCCGCTGGCTCGGAGGCTGCGGGGGCTCAGTCGGGATTGGTAGTCGCAAGTCCGAGCAGGAGTAATCCAGACTACTTCTATGCCTGGACAAGAGATTCGGCCCTGACCTTCAAAGCATTGGTTGATGCGTTCATTGCTGGCAACTCAGCTTTGCAGCCGCAGATCGAGAAATATATTTACGCCCAAGCCCAGTTGCAAGCTGTGTCAAACCCATCAGGCTCGCTGGCTAATGGCGCTGGACTCGGCGAACCAAAGTTCGAGGTTGATGGGACTGCATTCACGGGAGCTTGGGGACGGCCTCAAAGGGATGGCCCAGCGTTACGAGCAACGGCACTCATAGCCTACTCAAGATGGCTACTCAGCAATGGTGGTACATCCATGGTGACGTCTGTCATCTGGCCCATTGTGTCCAACGATCTTCATTACGTCGCTCAATACTGGAACCAGACCACCTTCGATCTGTGGGAGGAAACTAACGGATCCTCATTCTTTACGACGGCTGTTCAACATCGCACTCTCGTCGAAGGGAACACTCTTACCGGGCAGATTGGCGAAAGCTGTACGGGCTGTGTGTCTCAGGCTCCCCAAATGTTATGTTTTCTTCAGAGCTATTGGAACGGACAGTATATCCTTGCAAATAAGAATGAAGACAACGGTCGAAGCTCCAAAGATGTCAACACTATCCTGGCTTCCATCCACACGTTTGACCCGTCCGCGATTTGTGATGACAGCACTTTCCAGCCTTGCTCGGCAATGGCCCTAGCCAACCATAAAGTCACGACAGACTCGTTCCGGACCGTCTTTGCCATCAACTCTGGTATCGCTGAAGGCTCGGCGGTCGCGGTGGGAAGGTATCCGGAAGATGTTTATCAAGGAGGAAATCCATGGTAAGTTCTTGAGAGAAATCATAACTTTAGATTCAAAGCTTTGGTGAAGTTCGAGCGCTAAGGATTTTCTGAACAGGTATCTTGCGAACCTTGCAGCTGCCGAACAGCTGTACGACGCGCTCTACCAATGGTCCAGAATCGGCTCTCTCAGCGTGGCGGCGACCAGCCTAGCCTTTTTCCAGGACTTCTCACCATCAATTGCAACAGGCTCCTACGACTCCTCTACCTCGACCTACGCCACTTTGACAAAGGCTATCAAATCATATGCCGATGGCTACATGAGCATCGTCGAGAAATATACGCCACCAAACGGGAGCCTAGCAGAGCAATTTTCTCGAAGCGATGGCACACAGCTCTCAGCTGGTGACTTGACATGGAGCTACGCCGCCTTCCTGACAGCAGTCGCAAGACGCAATGGACAGATGCCCGCTTCATGGGGCGAGTCTTCGGCAAATACCGTACCCTCGGCCTGCTCTGGTACGTCAGAGCAAGGTACGTACATGACGCCTACAGCGACTGCTCCATTGCCCCCATGCGCAACAGCAACCTCTGTGGCTGTAGTGTTCAATATTGCCAAGAGCACCACTTTTGGCGAGGAAGTATTCATTGCTGGTTCCATTTCGCAGCTTGGGAGCTGGAATGTTGCGAGTGCTGTGGCGCTGTCTGCGATTGACTATCAGAGTGGGTACCCTAGGTGGTTTGTTAGTATCGTTCTGCCAGCTGGTACAGCGTTCCAGTACAAGTTCTTCAAGAAGGAAAGTGACGGGAGTATCGTGTGGGAGAACGATCCTAATAGGAGCTTCACCGTTCCCGAGGGATGTGCAGCGGAGACTGAGGTCCACGATACTTGGGAGTAATGTGATAGGATGGCATGAGGCGTCAATGAGCTTGTGCAGTTGTAGTTCTGACGACCTCTGTATATGAGAAAGGGCTCAGTAGCTGAAAGAGATACGTATTCCTATCATCGCTCGAAATGGGTATCTTAATCCATACCTATAAATTGCATGCTGTACACCCTCGCTATGCAATCACATGCTCCACGCTGTCCCAATGCAAAGATCCCATGTCATCAACACGACAGCAGTAAAATCGCTAGACCCGAACTCCCCATCAAGATCCACAATCCTATTTCGATTGTCCCAGCACGATTGTTCTTCGCCACCTGCGCAGTCCCCGTACTCCCACCCTGCACGACCACGCCCGTAGCCGTGCAGCTCGTCCCACACGCATACCCACTAGGACAACATCCGCCACCCTGTCCACTCGCACAACTGAACCATCCCAAGGCACACGCGCTGGCTCCTAGGGCCGCATCCCCTGTTCCACTTGGTATAACCGAGACCGTTACGCCGTTTGAATTTATTGCTAGTGTGGAAGATTGAGCGGGGCAGGATGTGAGGCCGCAATCCCGGCCGACGCGGCAACAGCCAGCGTGATCGTAGGCGCTGCATTGGTAGAACCCTGTTGGGCATTGAGAGGCTGTTATTGTTGTGGGAGGGGCGGTCGTTGTAGTGGTGGGGACTGTGGAAGAGGTAGGGCGGAGCGGAAGGACTGCGGTGGCAGAAGTGGTGGTGGTCGATTTTGGGGTGGTAGATGAGGGAGTAGAGGAAGTGGTGACGTGAGAGGAAGATGCAGTCGTTGTGGAGGTCACTGACGTTACGGCTGTGATTGTGGAGGTTGATGTCGTAGCGTCTGTGTTGGTGACCGCGGGGACGAAGGGTGCGTTGGCTACCCCTGATGATGAGGTGGTGGAACTGCTGGGTGGATAGAAAGTGACGACGGGCTGGACCGTGGTGACTATGGTGGAGCTCACGATGCAACCAACTCCAGAACACCTGTATCCAGAGACGCAGCATCCTCCACCAGCAGCATTAGGGCAGGTTGTGTCGCCAGCTGGACAGCCCGATACATTCCCTCCGCATGTTTGTCCTTCTCCACAGCATCCCACATCTCCAGATCCGGAATTGGTAATGAGTTGGCAGGTTGATCCTGTGGGACAGCAGCTATTTGGTCGATTGATAGAATTGCAAACAACCGTGTTGCCAGGACATTGGAAATCGCGCTGGTCAAGGGAGAAGAATTCCCTGGGAGACTTGATCAGGCGGGCCCTCAGAGTTTGGCCCTTTAGATGCTCGAACGTGTGAAGGGCGAAAGGAGCTTGCAATGGCTGGAGTATACTGAAGTTCGCGCAGGCCCCCGATACCTCGGTGTCAACGAGGCGGTTCGCTGAGCGTAGTGTGGGCTTTCTCTTGTCCAGCTTCAACTCTGAGCTATCCCCAGTTCCAGCTTCAAAGTTCCAGTAATCGGGAAAGAACATTTCACCCTCGTCCCCACTCATCTTCCGAACGCCCACAGCCACCTTTTCCGTAATCATTTCCTGATGTATTGCGCTTTCGTTTCCTAAAGTGTCGTCTCTCCGACGGTGGTGCATCATTCCAGGGATATTGAGAGGCCATGGCAAGTCTAGAGCCTGGGATAGGAATGGTGCTATTGCTAAAAAGACTAATAGTGAAGCTGGCACGAGATGTAATTTAGCTAGGAGAAACATTGGGAGGCGCCTTGTCTGACTAGGTTAGGAGGGGCACCTATGTCAGCGGCAGAAGAGATCGATGAATTGCAAGCGGTACGAGCTCGGATGGTTCTGATTCTGGCAAATTCAGTCAATGTATGTACACGTATATTGAAGATGAAGTGTTGCTCTGGAACTAGACAGATGTTACAGTAAAGGAAAGGACACATCATGAAGTCGGTTGGCAACATGCATCAGGTTTCTTGCTCGAGGAGGGAGGGAGGCTGGCCTGAATTCACGGGCTGGCCGCCAAGCCCGCACGCCGATTCCCATCGTGGCATGGTATCGTATACGTCCTACGACTGCCACAACGTCTTTAGTACCCGCCGACCAGCTAGCCTCCTAGCCACGCCTGCTCTATTCTATCGTAGGAATTCACTTTGGCCCTTCTGGCTCTGCATGACTATCGAAACATATCAAATTAGGCATAAACCCCACAATGGCGGTTCCATATGGGTTCTCCATTGCTAAAAACTGTTGCTCGAAAGAGCCTGGGTATGGATGCTAATCTGACACTAAACACCTCGCTCAAACGAGGCCCAGAGAAGGGAGCCAAAATCAAGATCGATAGAGTAGCAAGTCTGCGCAAGGGCCATGTACAAAGGAAGACTCATGAAGTAAAAATGGCAGGGAGCCAGGATGTGCGTCTCGATGGTGACTCTACAAATCCATGAGCGTTGGTCTCTCAAAGTCACAAGGCATGCTCACCATCTTCAACATGCTTCGCTTGGCTTTGCATTTCAGGGACCTCGTCCGCCTCTTCCAAATCCTCTGCTCGGCTCGTCGACTGCTCGTCATCCTGGGGAATGGCATCTGCTCGTTCGGGTGCCGATGGTGTGTTTTCAGCCCTCTTGCCTTTGCCCTCGGCCCTTTCTTGTTGTAGTCCAAATGCCTCTCTCATATTCTTCTCATCCCTTGCCTTGCGAAGCCTTTCTGCCTCCTCGACACCGCCGCTCTTCTTCAACCTTCCTTCCTCCACAAATGAAGCGACTTCCATTGTAAATTCGCCCTCTTGCCGAGTTTCAAGCTCCCTCAACCTAGCCTTCTCTGCGCGTTCGATGGCTTCGAGTCTTGTCTCGTGATTGGGCCGCAGAGCTCTAACTTCGCCAAGCACGCCGTCTTTCGCCTTCCTAGGATCGATATCTTGATCGGATGCAATGGTAGCCAAGCCTTTCGATGTGCTACGAAGGGCAACCCCATTACCTTGACTAGTCTGTAAGTTTTGCTGCTTGGTCGCCTGCTCCACGAGCGCGAAAGTTTGTGTAGCCTTCTCCAAATCATCCTCCAGGTCAGCTGCAAGTTCTTCCTGCATTGTCAGCAGGTCCCGGTCATTGCAGACAAGTTCGAGCTCCTTTTCCCATATCTTTGTCCAGACAGGTTTCTCGCGTCTGAGAAACTCTTGCATCTTTTTGAGATCTGCTGTTGCGGAGCTAATGCTCTTAGAGACTGTTTCTAGTTGACGAGGCAGTGGCCGAACACCGCGCAAAACTACGTCTTTGCGGAGGTCTTCGACGGTGTCTTGAAGATCATCCACACGATTGACGATCTGCTCAGACTCTTCACCCAGTGCCTTCTTGCCCGTGTTAACGTAAGAACGGCCGGTCGAGGCGTCTAGACTCGGCATGACGCCTTCAATAGCCATGGTCTTGATAGAAGAAGCGCTCGATTGTACCGTTGACATTGATGTATTCATTTCAGAGACTAATGATGTAAAGGTTTGGCGGACCACTGCGAGATCTTGGCGTAAATCTTGAATACCTGCGATTTGCCCTGCTTGTGATTTGAAGGCCATAGCCTTTGGAGAGGTCAAGGATTGGACGCCGTTCATTCTTGGCTTCTCAAATGTCCGTACCACCGACGGAGGTGCTTTGGAAGTCATGGACATGCGTGCCATTTCTCCTGTTGTGTCTTGCTGACGCTCGGACACTTGCTGTAGAGCTCTTTGCTGGCTATCAACAGCAGTACGGACCCCTTCTACCATTCTTCGTAAACCCCCCATGCCTTCGTCAATATGCTTCTTGACCTCATCAAGAACTTCAATATTCAGCACAAGCACAGATCGATCCTTTACATCACGCAGGTCTTCCAACTCATGGCGGACGCCCGAGACCGGATCCTGTATGTAAATCTCTGGTAGATCATTGCCGTTGTTGTGAGTATTCCATGCAAATTTTTCAATAAATGCAAGCTGTAGCCTGGCCACCGATAGATCACTCGATCCTTCGGAGAGGACGAATTTCTTGATCTTCGACTTGTATTGTAGGAAAAGAGTGAGTTCTTTACCTGGCTGGGGCGACTGCTCCGGCACAAATTGTCGACCCGTCTGACTGTCTTCTGTGGACTGCGGCGAGATACTTCTTTCATCTGCCATTGTGTGTTGCGGACGTTTGCTGGGCTCTAAATCCACAGCATCCGCAGCACTATACGCTTGCAATCCGTCAACAGGGCTATTCAGAGTTGCCCCCATCTTAGGACGATCACTATAAGGGCTTTCATCCATCGAGATGAGGCCTTCGTTGCCTACTGTTTCTGCTTGGGGTCGAGTGTAGCTAGCGTCATTACCGAGGCTACTCTCTTCAGATATTCTATTAGCCAGTACATTTTGTCTGGCTGGTGAAGGCGTTCCGGCACGATGGGAAGATTGCTTTCGGCTGAGTATCCCCGAACCTCGTATTCGGACAGCATTCATTGACTCTCGGACATCTCTACCTCGATTAGGTATGGGAGAGTTCTGAGCCGGGGGCAGCATGGGCACGCCGTTGGGGGAAGCGCCAAGATGTTTCGATATTTGATACGCTGAATACCGTCTAGAGGCTCGTCTTTCCAGGTCTCCGCCTCTTTGTAACGCAGCCAGAGCGTCCTGTTGTTTAGGAGGAGGTCGAGGAGGAGGTTGCATGCTTGACCCACTATCCCTTTGCGGAGGGGGTCGTTGGATTGATGGGATCTGGTGGGCTGGGAGCGACTCTCCATCGGAGGGAGGCGATAGAACGGAAGTGGACTGCGAAGTAGCGCTTGAGAATGAAGAATCTGACAAGGATCCCGGCAACTGTCTTTGAAGCTCACGATTCGAGATCTGATTGAAGTTGTCTGGTGGACCGCCGCTGTTGTGGCCTGTGGGTTGGAAGGAGGAGTAACGAGGAGGTACACCATGCTCTTCTCCATTTATTGATTCTCCACCGATCATCTCCCCAAGCAGAGTACTTCCGCCGCTGCCAATTCTCTGCGACGAACCCCGTCCAGTAGATCTTTTTGAAGGAACATCTTCCAGCATTTGCGTCAAGCCGGTATTGAGACTACTTGAACTTCCCGAGGGTCCGACACCACCCCCTCCGGTTGATGCGTTATCTTTGGTCTGCTTTGCCCTCAACTTCTGTTGCTTCCTTTTCAAGCCATGAAGCAAGGTAATGATGATATCTCGTATTCTGGGTAAGAACCTATCCAAACTGGCGGAGCTTGCCTCTTGGCTAAGAGTTTCTTCTAAAATTGCTCGCAGCAATTCTGGCACTGGTCCCAGATCGGAAGTATCCACCCCAATTCCGTTGAATGCCCGACACGCAATATTGAATTCATATCCCAGACGAACGTAAACATCAGAGACCTCCCCTTCAGTAGCTGTGTGTCGCGACCACTGAGTGAGTGTTTCAAGGAGTTGCTTAGTGGCTATTAAGAGATGTGTTACGCTCTTCTCAATCTGAGAAAGCTGTTGCCCGGGCTGAGGATGAGATGGATGATTAGCTTTTAACAATGAACAGCGCTGATACCTCTCTCTCATGGGGAGCCAAGTCACGTACATTCTGCCGCCTGTATGTCGATGACCTCGAAGAAGACGATGATGTACGTGCACCCGATTGTGCTTGGGACGAGCCGGCTGCTGGTAGAGCCGGATTCGGTGGCTCAACAGCGGGTGACCTTCTTTGCATCGAACGTTGTGTATTCGAGGAAGCTTGCATGCTTGTCATGTCCGAGTGAAACCAGCTCCTCCGATATCGACGCACGGTCTCGAGGCAATGAGATTATCTTCATGGATTACAAGATCAGCAAGTAAGACGCAATTCCTCAATACCGTACACTTTGTTCAACCAGTTACCCGCCGTCCTGTCCAAAATAAGGCCTCGGATTTGGCCTAGTACAGTCGCGTGGTTAAGTGCGCTTCACTCAGCTTGAGCAAGTGGAACGCCTCACCTTTCAGCACACAACTCTGAGTTGCCCTATCTTCGAAATTTTCATTCTAGAAAGTGTTCGAACTACACAGCAAGTCACTGATTAACGAATCAAAGGACAAAATTCACGGGCACACTGGCTGCAAATCAACTCTGCTAGCGGATCCTTTCCCTTCGGATACCCCAGCGCCGGCTAATGAGGCTCTGGCTCTTTCCGCTCTTTAGCTCGTCCCCCCAATTTTCCACTATTCATCCCTCAACATCACTCCCTGAGCAGCTGTCTTTGCAATTGGTGTCAGCGGTCACCGCAGCACATCCTAGGTCTGTGACCTACTTATTGGTGTCTGATCGTCACCAAGGCATAGTGTTGCACAGCATATCAGCAACAGATTCTAGGTTGGGGGTTGACCGATCTGGTAGCTGTCGGGCACCGACTCTGGTCCACTTGTACCAATGGCTACCACAATGGTGAACGGTGGTCAAAGTGTAGAAGGCAATCCGACAATACCAATGCAAAATACGGGCAAGCAGCAGCAGCCAAAACCTGCATCCACTGGCGCCAAGGGTATAGACGCCAATCGGAAGCAGGCTGGAAATGTCAGCGAAGGTGCTCAGAGGTAAGAGACTAACCCCGTCCAGTCGTTACGATCGCCACTGCCCACGCAATTGAGCTTCTGAATCCACTCTCTACACTCCTGTATCTGCTTCTTGATCCATGTTTTCTGTCTCGACGATGCCCCGTGCGACTTGTTCGTATAGAAAAGTTGAGACTGACGTCGGAAATACAGACGTAACGTACCTCCAAAAGCTTGGACGGGGATGAATCCAATCACCCAAAGATCCAGCACACCTGGCCAACAGAACGGTGGAGGGCCCCAGCCCCGGAGCAACGCCCAGAAGACAAATATGAGTCGAGATTCAGGCGAGGAAGAGAAAAATCCCCTACTTCACTTATTAGGAAATTTCGTGGTAAGCGCTTGGTAATGAAAGGTGACATATAAACAATCCTACTGACGCAGTTGCCCTATTCTAGGGTCGCACTGCCATCATAAAAACGAGAAATGGAGATGCTTTTTCGGGAATTTTCTTTGGAGCATCGTTAGATATCAACGACCCTGCATATCTCATGAAGATGGTGCAACAGGTTATTGGCGCTGGTAAAAGTGAAGTCAATGGTGTCAAAGCCGATACCGAAGCCCTCGTGGGTGTTGGCGCGGATCATACTATGTCTTTTGATCTCAAAGATGTCTCCGATCTTGCCGTTGAAGGGTTTGAAGTTGGTACCCAAGAGAAGCTTCAGAATGGTAAGTGCTTGACGACACTTAGCGTTGACATTGTTAATTGATTTGTAGGATCTGCAATAGGGTTCCGTACAGATGCCGATATATCTGGCAATCTGGCTGTTCGAGAGCGACAGCTCCAACGCTGGGCCCCTTCTGCAGAGAATGACGTTGATCTCTCCCTCGATGCTTCTGCACCGTCAGGTGAATGGGATCAATTTAAAGCCAACGAAAAGCTGTTCGGCTTGAAAACCGATTACGACGAGAATATATACACCACCACCATCGACAGATCCAATCCCTCGTATCGCGAGCGTGAGGCTAGAGCTCAACGCATTGCACGAGAGATCGAATCGTCATCAACTAATAGTGCCCACATTCGGGAAGAGCGGGGTATGATCAACGAGGATGGCGAGCTTGATGAAGAGGACAAGCAAGTAAACACTGCTCTGCTTTTCGCTCAATCGTACTAACATCTGACTAGGTACAGCGGTGTCCATCGTCATGGATCAGATTATCCCCCTCTTCAGTCAAGCCAAGCAAACAGATACATGCCACCAGCTCGGCGTCCACCAACAGGCAAACCAACTGTTGCAGGTGCACCGGTAGACCCGGCAATCATCTCTGCCCAGATTGCTCACGCGGACGCAGATTCGCAAGAGCGGACTAGAATTCCGTCCAAAGTGCCCGAGAATAGTGCAGCGATTGCCATGACAGAAGATATTACCTCACCAGAAGTGAAGCGCGAGTCTGCCAAAGACGCCACTACACCCAATGCAGCTGCTGCCGCCAGTTCACGCCCTGCTGAGGTGTCTGTACCCACACCCAACGCGACAGCGAATGTTGAGACAGAGGTAAGAGATGCATTCCAAAAATTTGCCAACTTTGAGAAGAGTCGAGTCGCAGAAGACCGTCGAAAACGTGTCAATCATGATAAAGCCATCAAGCTCAATGATCTCAAGAAGTTCTCCACCAATTTCAAATTACATACACCTGTACCGAAAGATCTGGTGCCAATACTTGCAAAGGACACCGCAAAGCAGCACGAAATCGTGGAAAAGGCTCAACGCGAAGCAGAACAAAAAATTGCCACGCCGCCGAAGATTTTGACAAACTCAGGAGAACAGACCACATCGTTCAAAGCAGAAGGAACTCGAGCCCCACCCAATACTGCTACTACTGAGCGACAAGACTACACACACCCTCGCCAAGGGTTTCCACCGCGAGGTCCACAGGCCGGTATGACGCCTCGCGATAAGCAGCAACAATTCTCAAACGTATTTCCACCCTCATCACAGAATGGTCAGGGCATGCTTAGCCATCGCCTCGCGGACAATCATAGGCAGCATAAAGCCGGCATCCCCGTCTCTGTTCCAGCTCCACTTCCTATTCATGGTGTACAAAAGCCTCCCAGCAGGCCTTCGATGAACGCTGGACCGATTCCTAGCTCACAAGCATCCAGCACTGTACGTACTCCGACGTCAGCAGTTTCGACCAAATTCAACGTCAACGCTAGAGATTTCAGACCCAACCCTGCTGCAAGCACTTTCAAGCCAACTGAAGCCCCGAGTGCCACCTCCAGCCCTAGGTCCAACATCAATGTCAGGCCTGTTTCTCGAGCTCCCACTCCGAGTGATTTTTTCGGAAGCAAGAAACCTTTGCCGCCCGGGGAGAAGCCTTTAATCCTGGAGCATTTCAACCCCTTGAAGCGCCTCAAGGAGAAGGCACAACATGAAAACAAGGTCAAGGATTACGCTCCGAATGGCGGCATCGTCTACGCCCATGCAACGCCTGTTACATGGACTCAGGTAGACGATCCTGACAAAAACTTCAAGCATTACAAAGATATGTTCGGAGGCCCTCCACCAGCATCGCGTGGTGCCTCTCCCCAACACTCCACTGCCTCTCCCGTCATTCCAGCTCTCTTACATCAGTTGCCACCTCATCTACAACATGGCCCACAGGGAATACCTCATATTCAGGCGCCCCCGCAGCCTTCATATCAGGTCCCTCCCCAGCCTCATAATTATCCCAGCGCGCCTCATCCTTACGAGGAGCATCGTATGCACCCATCCCCGTCAGCCTCATCAACACTTACGACGCCTCGGATCCAGCCTCCTTATCTAGCTTATCCCCAAGTCGTGGGCCCACCAATATCTTATCCCAACGGCCAAATGCCTCCATATCCCATAGCTCCTAGTGCTACACAACACCAAAACTTTCGCCAATTTCCCGGGGCTCCTTCTTTCCCGCATTCCCCTGGGCAGCAATTCGCGGCCCCAATGATGGTCCACAACTCCTCTCAAGGGCACTATATGGGACCGCAGGCCATGCCAGGGCCTCCGATGCACATGTTTACCCAGGGTCAAATCCCACCATACGGCGGACAATCGCAGCCTCCGAGTGGATATCCCAGCCCCAGTAGAGGAACTCCCATGATGCATCAAGGTTCCTATCAAGGGCAGAACCCGCAGATGTACATGAATGGTCAACAGTATGGCACGCCTGTCTATGCACAGCACCCCCCACAACATTGTAAGTTTTCATACCTCAATCTCTACCCGTTACTGACTTGACTTATAGCTACCCCGATGCGCAACTATACAACTCCATCCCAGCCACATTACAGCCATAGTCCCCAGCAGCAGTCACATTACCCTCCTCAGGTCAGCCGTGTGCCTAGCAATAGCTACAATCATCACCCACAAGGGCAGTATCAAAATATGCAGGGCCAACAACCCCATCCTCCAACAGAGGGTGGAGACGCATTAAAATGAAAGTGAAGAATTGTCGCGGATATATTCACCTACGAAAGGAATATCTGCACGGCAGTTTGCTGCACATTGGACAACCGCTGGTGGCCAAAGGATTCGTCTTCCACCAGCGTCCAGTGCGGCATGACGCATTGGCCGGACACTATTGCTTTACCTGTTCTACGATTTAGCGGCATCATCATACCCGTGGCATCAGCATAGGGCGTTCCGGTGGTCCAGACTACGCGCTCGTCCGGATGGACTGAACTCGAGATCTCCCATTCGAGGGCAGCAAGGAGGAAGGGAGGGAGGGAGGGACTTCATAGGGGCCGGCTTTGGCCAAGATTTGTGCCTTAGCAGCAACTGAGACTGACGAGTGGATGGTAGAGGTGCAGTGGAGGCTGGGAGCAGATATGGGACGGGAACGAAGTCGCTCATGGCTAGCCGGCGATCATTGGTAGCTACTCCGTAGAGACAACAAGGAGCCATGGCCCAAAGCATTTCATCCCATTCGTTAACTTCCAAATATCTAAGGTCTTGCAAGGATCGTTGCTGTCGATCCGGGCTCTCCCGATGGCTCGATTGCACCCTCTTGATCTGATCAAGCTGGATGAGATGCACACCGTCTCTACATGAGACTAAAGGACCTTGGCCATGTAAATTGCAATCACCAATCGAGCTCGAAGTGTACCCGCTGATTTGTGCACTTATCTAAGCTAACCTGGTAACCAAGCCGCGATTGAGAAGGGGGTTATTGTTTATCATGTGAACCGTGCGATGCCTGCAAGGTGAATATCATTCCAGATAGGTAACATATTCCTCCGTCACTTTCCACCCACGGCCCGAAGCTCAAATGTCAAAAACATCTTGAATCTGCATTGCCATCCACATTGCTGGTGGTCGTTGAGAAGGTAGCGAGCGTAGCTTTGCTAGATCGATATCTACGTGTATACTTCGCCCACGGCAGGCCGAAAGGTCAAGGGTTTGAGGTCTCCTTTGGGAGGCCTCAGGTTGTAATACAAGATGCTCGTTGTTATGCTCGGGAAGGGAATTTGGAAGAAAACATGTCTCATACCTCATATGAAATCATAGAACAAAGTAGATGTGATTCGTTCTGAAAATATCCCGAACCAACAAGCCCAACCAAGGACGAACCGAAAGTAATCGATATCGTGATCCATCGTGGTTTGTTTTCTGTGCACGCTTCAGCTATCTGCGCATGCATACCTCATGTAATAAACGCCATTCTACCTACCTTCTACACCCTAAGCCAATGACATCACTATCCGACCCTAGCATATATCATGATGTATTCATTTATTTGGCCGTCCATGATTCTCGAAGCTACTCGAGACTATTCAAAGCAGATTTGAAAAGTACCGAAATGTATAAATAGTGTATCAATCACCTGCCGAGTGCGAAACCGTGGGATACACGGACTTTCGTTGGCCGTTTTTGTCCAAACATGTGTAGTAGGCTGATGTAGGCCTTGATGGAAAAGGCGGGTGGAATATCTCTAGCGGCGACGATGGCAACTTTGGTCAGTATCACGTGGTGCAGGGTTTTTCTGATCTTGTCTGGGTTGAATTTGGGAAAGAATTGTGATAGAGGGAGACTGCGTGAGGACTATGAGTCGAGGTGTAGCGTTTGCAGGACAGGAAGAGAGTTGTGTTATTTTAGGTGGAAGGGCGGTAGGGAAGAAGATATTGGGGCTATATCATACGAGCCACTCCTTAATGAAAAATACCAAGCTAGATATGAGACATTGGAGATCCTCCTTTTCTCGATACAGATACCATAATAGACAGCACAATCCGCTCAATCCCATTTGTTCATCCCATCAGGATGCTCTTCTTCCTCATCCGGCATACACAGACTTCGTTGTCGCCTTTTCCAGTCTCCATTGGCAATTTCACCAGCGTAGTCCGTGCGGGCAGCGACACTAGCGGAAAAGTTGTCCCAGTCACAGAATGAGCTTCGATCAATCCGTTCGACTTAGGCCTGGAGTCTGCCACTGTCGGAACCGGACCATGTACTGTGATTGCGCTCCCACGAACGGTGGCCAGTGCGATCACCGTGCGCTGCCCACTTGATCCTGGCGCTTCATTCGCAGGCTCTCCTAGGGCAGGCAGGTAGGAAGTGGTCAGCGCAGGGCTTCCCTTTTCCGAAGATAGGGCTGCAATTCCCACTGGGCCCCCGCGCATAGGGAGGGCAGTAGTTTTTGGCGCTCCATTTGTGGTCGAAGAAGCGCAACTCGTATTCGTGTTACCGCAGTTGTACAGCGTAGTCACAAAGACCGTAGAATAGGTGAATAGATGGGTATAAGTGGGCGGGTAGCTGGTGAAGGTAGAGGCGCATGCCGTTACGAGTGAGGAGCTAATCATTGTGATAGTGGTTGTTTCTGTACGTGTTCCCCCGCCTGGACTGGGAGCTCTGAAGCATGGAGGCAAGGAAGTCACGTCGGCCATATTTATCGAATGGGATGCTCTGATGGGTGGACCCAGCGAGGTCCCTGGACGATTTGGATGTGTAGCGATGACTCCGCTAGGAAAGATGGGGACGATTGGGGTGAGAACGCCAGTATCAGTGCAAAGGCCACCTGATGCAGCCCCTGAAGCAGAGGCTAGAGCCAGGCTTGCAGGCGTTATGTTGGGAAATTCAATGCCTGGTACTTCTGCAAGACTACTGGAGACGACTGGACCTGGCAGTATGGCAGTAGCTGGCAGGGTTGCTGTAGAGACGGTGGCGGGGGTGATATTCCTGGGGTGCATTTTAAGCTCGGCGTTTGCGCATTTGTACATCGCCGAAGGTATACTATAGTAGCAGCCGCAGTAGGCGTAAGTTTGTAGTCTGAAGAGTGGGTGTCAGTCCTCTCGTCTCAGAAAAATATGTCTCGGGTTGACGGAAATGAGACAGCAGAGCATTGGGAGGCATACACATATTTCGAGCAATCCTGGTAATCTAGCTCGAAATCTGAACATTCTGTCTCTGAGCCATTGTTCGCAGCTAAACAATGGCCATACATGTGGGCGTAACGAGTGCAGGAAACTGCGACCGATTGTCGGATGTGAGCTGTCCTGTGAATATGATATCAGTCTTTGAATCCCGTGGTAGTAAACAGCACGGTTGAAGGGCATGCTGACAGTTCGCTGGCACACGATGTGATATTGTTTTGCGGATTCTGATTGCACGCATCACTGATGATCTGAGGCTTATAAGTGAAGGACGTAGATTGCAGGCTCTTAACGCCACTTACCATGGTTCGATCAACGTTTGGTGCTGCTGCTACGCATTGGCGACGTATGATGGCGCCTCTGAACGCATTACTTTGAGGGACAAAGGTCTTACCCGGAGACAGCGGTGACCCCATTGATGGCTCCACAACCAACATGACCGCTATGCCAATGGCTATCAATCGAGTCATGTCCTGTTCGATTGATTATACAAGTTTGGTTGTAGACAAGAAAATGGACTGGTAAAGTGCATGTTGGAATTGCTTGGAGAGGCTGACTACCGTAGTAATGGCTTGGTGGCTGGTGAGGCTGGAGCAGCATTCCTCGCTTGGAGGTGTAATGGGTCAGAACAGCCACACATATTCGTGGTTTATGAAGAAAAGAGGCGGACGCAGAATGTATGAGTACATGGGCTTGATAGTAGATGGGCACGACTGCGTGGGAAGAGCGAAGGGTTTTGCAGAATTGGAACTTGACCGACAGCTAGGGGAGTCCAGCCGGCGGAGACCAGATCAAGAGTGCGCTTCCTCCAACCCCAGAATAATAATGGCTTCTGAATAATTTTGATAGAGACAGATGCAGCTAGATTGTAAGCTGATGTGGCACACGGCCTGTGCCGTAAGGATAGCCAAAGCTAGAGTAATCGGGCCGAGGTTGACGCGTCTCCTCGTGTGTCCGAATGGGCCACGCCTAGTCACATGCACACATGACACAACGCTCGCGGATCTGTCATGTGGACAGGAGCATGACCAGAAAGTGAACGAGGGCTGCGAGTCCAGACCACCTGTGCCGTCTGGTCGGCTCGGCGCTACGCACAGACGCTTCCATTTGACGAAGTTGGAGCGCGTGTCCAGCTCGGCTCGCATAATGCCATCAGTCACCCTGCAAGGTGCCCACGAGCAGCTCACAAGCTAAGTACCTTGAGGGACGACGAGCGACCTTACTCATTACACTGTCAAGCCTCCTACCGGCCATGGGGAAGGAATTGATCGTAGCCGCCGGCCAAAAAGGACATAGTAGGGGCAGTATATCTCGTTCAGCCGAGAGCTTGCGTGTGCGGCCGATTATGCTGGTTTCGAGGCGTCACAAAGCGATGAGAGTAGCAGAGAAAAGAAGTGTGAACGGCGTTGGCGGTGCGTCGCTGTGCATTTGGAGACCAAACCAGAGTGATTGCCGGAGGCCCAGGGACTTCTATCTGCCAGCGAATCTTCTGCTGCTCGAAGATGTATGGCCGCGAGAAGACGATGTAGGCATTGTAGAGGTGCTGGAAGATGACGAGCGAGCACCATCGACGACGGGTGGATCAACTTTGTAATGATTCCAGAACCTGGCGACGGCCTGTTGGGCTACCGGATTATTGTCGTAGCGCCCTCGATAATAATTGAAGACAGCAAATTGATCTTTTGTCATCACATAACTAGCTGGCTGGGCTTGGATTCGCCGCCAGATGTCGCTGATATTCCTTTCGAGCATTGTCGTCACGGCGGGAGGAACCTGGCCATTTTGGTTGTCCTTGGCTATCTCGAGAGCCTTGGCCAATGTGAGCTGAGTCGTTGGTGAGCCTCCCATTGTTGTGGGTGTAGATTGTCAATAGAGATGTCGTCGAGTTCGAGAGACTTTGTGGTTTGTCAAGGAGTAGGTTGGGTCCTAGGGCGTCAAGGCAGGTAAGGTATGTTAAATGGAATTGCAAATTGAAGGACACGAAAACAGCAGTAATCGTGATTTAAATGTAGAAATAGCAGTGAGAGGCAGCCGCTAGTTGCACATCAAACCGCCTGGAGGAAGCATATCGTCGCTCGGTCAAAGACTTCAAGGATGGGAAAGCATATGGCAAAGCATATGGCGGTCGCGGAAAGTCAAAAGGCAATATCACATAAGAACATGAACTGCATGAGCATCATCAGCAGCCGCTCAACGGAAAGCCACTCCATACCTATCACAGTCTGCCAATGCCGTTTGCCCCGTACCAAAGTGGTCGTCTTACAGAACAAAGAAGGCACTTCCAAGCGCGAAGGCATGGTAAGGCTGGCTAGTCTGAACCTGCTACCGACAGTCGGAGGATTCGAGCAATCCTGCATGATGCATGTGACAACGCTTGGCTTGTAACTTGATAGAGTTCTTACTCTTCGGTCTGATAGGAGCCCAAGGGCGAGAAGTAAGTTTTCCGGTGTTTATAACATGCAAAGCTAGAGGTGTCAAACTTTGTAGCCCTTGGCCTTCTCGGGCACGCCAAACTGTATTTCGGGGTCGCGAGATTGGCAAAGTCAAATTTGCGGAGCTAGTTGGTTGGTAGCCGCCCTAAAACTTGTTTACATTTCCACTAATACCCCATGGAGTATGCGCACGGAACGTGGTTTAGTTCACGCTATTCATCAACCTTTCCGTAGGTCCCACACACACCCACAACAAACAACGTGGGAACCTTGCAGCAAAACAGAGGAGGTACGTACAGACAGCCGAGAGCGAATGGGTGAACGCTCCCGAAGACTACCACGAATTAATATGGACGTTTCGGGTCAAGAGTAAAAAGGACCTGTTAGAGGGGGCGCCGACCCATGCGGAAGCGCCTTGGAGCGAGTTTGGATTTCCCCAAGGTTCCGCCGTTCTCTTCTTGCGTGCAGAGGGTCCGAGTGGCGGGAGCGCTAGGCCATGGTGCGGGGCGTGGCCCCCCGATTCAACGTCTCAGGACTTCTCCAGTCTCCAGACGACGAATACTTTGTTTAATGTGTTAGGCCAATCGCACAATGCCACATTGTCAGAAGCCGGCGAGCATGTGGGCAAATTCGTTTGAGGTTGAGCAAAGAGAAAGCCAAGCACTTTCGGAAATTCAGACTGGGGTATATCGACTTCCGTTACTGTCCGGCCTGCCTTTTCAGTGGCTTCGAACAATGGTGATAGAGGGTGCCATGGCTCATTTCGTTTCGGCTATGTTGGTTGGTCCAACATGGATTCTTATGCTCTGGGCAAATGTATCCATTGATTTACGATAACGTCTCCCATTGCAGATCAAGACGTGCTCTGAGACATGAGGCTCAACTGATGCAGGCGGCCGCTTTTGTCGCAGGTCCGCTTCTCTGAACGGAAATTCTGTTTGGCGATCCTCGTCGTTGGGAAGCATGACAGCCTTAGCCTGCTTACCTTAGCTTCCACACCGAGCACACCTCCCACATGTGGAGTAGTCTCACTAGCGAGGATAGAGCTCTCAGTAGTGTCCTGCAACCGTGCAACGTCTAAATAGAGTTTTTGGGCATCGTCAAGCCGTTGGGTTACCGATCTCATTCGCCATGTCCATACTGGAACCTCGGGAAAGAGGAACATCGGTCAACGATCATGCAAGTCTGCAGCATCGTCCTTCTGTTTCCAGTTCTGTTTCAGCTGCGATTACCGATTCTAGTCCCTGCATCTACATGCCACCCAGGAAGATGTCCGATAGTATTTGTTGTGATCGATAGTGTTAGGCGAAAAGTTATCGTGAAGCATAAGCCAGGAAAAGGACAGCTTCAATGTCTCGCCGTCAGCCGTTTTGCTCAGTAAGATTTGACTATGCTATCGCAACGACGACCCATTGTGGTCAGCACTGATCAGAGACCTCTCATAGAAATCATATATAGTTTGGGTCTCCATAACAGCCGCCAAGTAAAAGGAACGATTTCGTGCCTATCGAAATGCCAAGGTGTTAAAGCTGATCGGTGCGCTCATGTTGAATGTATGGAGCCGTTACATTTGGGCTGACCGGCCGGCAAAGTATCTTGCGGTAAAGGACAGGGGCTTCCGACAAGCCTGCGAAGCCTTCATAGTTTGATCCTCATATTTTGACCGGCAGTGCCTCAGTATGTTGGCTATACGCTACTACGGTCAGTACAAAAGCTGCTAAGATCCAGGAAAACTATCGGATCACATACTAACATCAAGTGATTAGGGGTAACGCACCTCCACTTTAGGTTTTTGTGTCCTGGAAGAGAAAGCGGAATCCCTATTTGAGAGTGTAGCCTTATGCGAAGGTAGAGTGTCGAGATGGTCGACTCTAGAACGTGACTCAGCCCTATGCATGCGGCAATGCTCCGCAGCCCAGACATGGGAAATTCTTCAGGTGTTCTGCACTATCGTATGAACAAGCCAAGATCAGCATGAAATTCCTCCAGCCTTTTCGAAAAGCTCTTCATCCGCTTCAGAGAAGCTTCACAAGTACTACTCGCTCCCTACCACATCGCCCGTCTCCTATACTCAACCATACCGCCCGCACCGCCCGTCGAAGAACCCTCCCAACACCCTTCCGCCAACGACGCTACAACTCCGGAAGACCCAATGAAACCTACGACCCTACCCCGAACCTCCAATCCCCGCAACCCTCCCTCTCGCTGTCCCAGCGCCTACGCAAACTAAGTCGAGAATATGGCTGGTCAGCATTCGGCGTCTACATGCTCCTCTCCGCTTTGGACTTTCCCTTCTGTTTTGCCGCCGTCAGATATCTCGGAACAGATCGGATAGGGCATTATGAGCATATGATTGTGGAGTGGGCGAAGAGTGCCGTGCCGGAGGAAGTGGCCGCTAGATACAGGCAGATGAGGGGACGGATACGTGGAGCTGCGGACGAGATTGGGGAGAGTGGCGCCCTCAGCGTTGGCGGCGTCGCTGGCGAGGAGGCCAAAGTCGAAGCCGACGGGGTAGTTACGGGGGAATCTGAGATTGGTGTTATGCCCGGGTACGATCACGGGGTCAAGGAGGCGGAGAAGATGAATAAGAGTGAAAATGCTAGTGAGTCTTTGTTGTTGGGGGGTTTCCGGGTCGATAAGAGGTGGCCGAGAGCGTGCACTGACAAGTACATCAGGTATCTGGACGCAGCTGGCCTTAGCGTACGCCATACATAAGACCTTCATCTTTATAAGGGTGCCTTTGGCTGTCGCGGCTACACCCAAAGTTGTCAAGGTTCTTAGAGGATGGGGTTGGGACATCGGGAAGCGGAGAGCTAAGGGATTAAAGGGTGTATAGAACTGTCTGTTGTACTAGAGTGAGGACCGAAAGGATGGTGTCCACTCCACTCAACCTCATGACTTGGGCGAGGAATGATGTTGCTGCATCACAATGTTAGGCCGCATTGGGCCTAAGACGATTTCCGCGTCATGGTTAGATTTCGTCTATACGAAGATTTGGATTGCTGATGTACAAATGCATAGAGTGTTTGTCGATATTCGCCTACTTTGTGGGCCATAAGATATAGAGGCTGCATGATACGGATACCGGCCCCCTTGACCTAGCGTACATGGGTCACCCTCGTTGATGTCTATGGAAAATGGAGATTATGGCCGGGTATCTCAAACTAAAACGCGGTTTTCGAATACATACGAATACTACCTTAATACATGACTGAAACCATAGCGCCTCACAAAGCTCCCAGGGAGCGTCTGGCAATGTTCACTGCTTTTTGAGCAGATTTGCTCTTCACGGACGCACTCTTCGCCGCAATGATCTTGATCTTCTTGCCATTTGCACCTGGACGAGAGAAGATTGACTTGGGTGTCGCCATAGGCTTGTTATTTCGTTTGCCTGAGGACTTAACGGGCGAGCGGTCACTCGAAGAAGTATGTGCATCAGACCTGTCCTCTTCACTCTCAGCCCAGTGCAATGCCTTCATCTTGGCTTTGTGGTTGTCTTCGGCAAGCTTTTGCACAGGGTCAACGGGTTTGACCCTCGGCTTCGGTTTCGGCTTTCGGTCTTCCGCGAGCGTTTGCGGAGGACCTGAAGATGCGCCATTCGTTGTGGCCTCTGTCTTGTCTTGCACATGCTTCGGCGCAAAGTCAAATGTTGTCGCTGAAAGATGATAGTCTGACATCTCAACGTCTCCATCCACCCGTGAGTCCAAAGGCGGCTTGTCGGTAGAGTTCTGGGGCGTTGCAAAGGTAACGGACCGAGACGGTCGTGCAGGAGACTCTTCGTCACCAACATCGTCGTCATGAGAAAGAGATGCGTGTATCCTCGGGGCTGGGGATTGCCCTCGGTGATTGGGAGTTCCCTTGGCCAGACGCTTGTTCACAGGTGACGACACATCGTCTTGAGTGCGCTGTGCTATGTATTTTGGGAGTCGTCTCGGGCCCTTAGGCTTGTTGACTGGCGCGAACGAGGGGGCCTCCTCAGTTTCTGACTCGCTAGAGGGCTCCGTGTACTTCACTGCTTTCTTCCTCGTGTCTTTGACAATGGTCTCACCTGTCGAAGACATTAGATTCTTTCGCTTTCGAGCTGGGAAATCGTCGTCATTCTCTGGCTTCGACTTTCTCTTCTTCGGCATGCTGGCTTGCTCGGCGTGGGTGACCGAGGGGAAATCTGACTGTAAAATCACAGGCGCCCCACTTCTGACACCGTTTGTCTCGGGTTTCGATGATCCAGGGACCGATGGACGGTCGAGGATGGCAGTCAATTTCGACTTCGATAGGGACAGAGTAACACGCAAAGATTTTCCTGTGAAGGTAGCTTCAGTGCTAATATACTGACCATTGCTTTTCGCCTCTTCTAGCATTTGCTCGAGCTGAGTAAGTTGCTGTCCACTGCTGCTATTCTGCGGTAAAAGGGGAATATCATGATCAGGTAGACTCGTCTCCACGGGTCCTGGCTTCGAAGTGCCAATGTCTGGGTGAGCGAACTGGTGCGGCAGGAACGTGGATGTAGATTGAGACGCAGTAGGGTCTGGGTATTCGTAAGCGATGCCGTTACTGGTAAAGCCCTGAGCTTGATCTTCCTGGCTGAACATGTTGGCAACAGGAGCAACATTGTGACCCAAGTCCTCCTCAGGCCGCTCATAGCCATCGTCACTTCCGCCGCAGCGCCGTAATAACTGTGTATTGTCACTGTCGGCCAATTGCTGATTTGCTCTACCATTAGATTGCAATGCGGGCTGATCCATGAGTAGCATTGGATCGATTGCGAGATCTTCTTCCGTTCTGTTCTTAGTACCGTGATCAATTGTCTGCTTGCTCATCGGAGCAGCATCTTCTTCCTCATCAATGTAATTCTCATCTAGCGCCGGATCTTTTGCTTTGGCCCGTTCAGCTTCATCAATTCGGCGGCTCAATCGTCTAGATTCGTGCGGATGGTCGTCTCCTACTCGTTTGATCCAGCCAAGATTTGGAAGACTAAAGTTTACAAGGCTGTCTACACTCCTGGGGTCCGCAACCTTTTTTGTGTCATGGCCTAGTACCGTTCCTGTGGGCTCATGGGGTTTCATGTCAGGCTTCTTTCGACAAGAGCCGCAGGAACAAATCTTCAGACATGCGGGACATTCCCATGCTGGATTCTCCATTACGGTCCGTGGCATGAGGTCGAACATACGATACAAGCAGCCATAGCTATAGCTCTTGTCGCACTTGCTGCAGGTAGCGACCTTCCATCGAACCTCCGGATATAGTGACACGTGCTCCATGACCCACCCCTTTGGCAACCTCTCGGCTCTGGTCTTCTTAGAATTTGACTTCTTAATATTACCTTCGTCGTCTACAGGGACTTCCTGATCCTCTTTGTCAACGTCAACAGCCGACCATGGATTTCGGCGTTCAAACGTTGACATAGCAGCGTCTGGCTTGTGAGGGTCAATGAAGGGTCGTGCCTTGAGTTGATCTTGGCAGACCTGAGCAAGAGTTTTCTTGCCCAAATTCTTTCGCTCGGTCTCAAGAGATACTGGAGACTTCTCGTTCACACTGCCCTCGAAGTCAATGATTAGGTGACGCCATTCATCGTGTCTGTGGACAAGGTCTTGCCACGGAAATTGCTCGACCCATTTGTACTTCGAGAGACAGCTACAACTCCGGCCCATGACATAGCAGTCCATACAGACATCGTATGCATCCTCATCTCCGTTTTCGAGGGGTGTAACACAAGCAGTGCAAGTGAGGAAGCGATTAAAGATGTTGCAGCGACAATAAGAACACGTGACAAAGCTGTCATACGGGATATACTGGCCTTTCTTCTCGGTTTTTGATACCGGATCTAGACTTTCGGAGAGCAAAATCTCTGTATAAAGCGCAAAGAGTCTCTTGAAATCCTTCTGAAGCTGGCGTATCTTTAGGCTGTGGCCAAGTTCATAGCGCGCTTGCGTGTTTGCTGACTTTTTCTGTGATTGAACTTGCTTCAGTTGATGGCTGTATTTCTCCAGCGCAAAATGGACAATGGCCTTGTTCTTGTACTGTTCATCACGGCACACTAATCTTGCCTGAGGCAGCGCCTCATGTAAAGCCATCTCGAGTGTTTCCACAGTTGTGCGGTTCCATGCAGCTTTCATTGTTCTTGTGCCACGGTTCCACACCTGATGTGGGGCTAAAGGTGGGATCAAGATGAAGTCTCCAGCCCTCTGATCGACGATATAGGTTTTAAACGGTGCAGCTTTCCAGGCGTTGATTTGCGCGAAATGAGACTCCACTTCGATATCGTGGCCCAATGTCGATAGCCAATATTCTGAGACCAAATGCCGATCATTGGTCTCTGTCATGAACCATATTGACGATCCGGGCTTTGTAGGTTTCCCATCTTCATCCCTGGCACCGGAGGTCTCAACCATAATATTTTGACCCAAGCTTGCACACATCTCACGATGCGCAGGCGTGTACGTTCCTTCATGCCCAATGTAGCACATCATATTGTCCGCTCTCATTGCCGGCGGGAGACAACTCATCAAATCTCCTGATCTGGCGACACCCTGCTGATGAGGATTGCTTGAGCCGGGACCACCGATTTCGCCAGTGCTCTCGTTTAAGTAGAAAACGCTTGGTGGAACATGCTCTCTCAGTTTGTCGTGCCATATTGGAGGACAGTCGATGTCTTTAAGGTATATTCTCTGCCGATCGACTTCCTTGTAGTTGTCTCCATTCCATTGATCCGTGAGTTTCGACATATTGTTAAGGTAATGGCCAATTGAGATGGGCATGTTTTGCTGCTTGCGCAGATTGCGGGCTTGCTCAACTAGAATGTTCTTTCAGTGATATAATTGTAAGTGCGTGTAGAATCGATAGCCTACATTTCTTTCCACAATTATCCTGCAGCCACTGGCTGGTAAATGTCCACTCATCGAGGCGATACTGAAAACCTTCAATCACAAGAGGCTTCCCGCCAAGGATGACATGCAGTAAGACAAGCTTGTCGAAGGAATCTAGTCCCTGCTCCTCAATCATATCACACGAGATCCTGGTGACATATTCGAAGCTCGGTGTCTCCTCCACTAATCGGGGAAGGTCGAGATCTGGCGAGATGGGCTCGAAGACTGCGGAGGGCCGCTGCGAAGGCATTTTGGGTACCCGTTTAGGAAGCTGCAAAATCGACGCAGAGACCGATGATATCGCTGGTGTTTCAAAGGTTGTGGAATGACTTTCTTCTGACTTGAGAGGGGAGGATTCGAGCTGCCGTTCCTCACCCCAGCAAGACAAGAAGGGAGCTCACCTCAGCAGCGAAAGCATTTGAATGTGAGAAAAATCATGGCCAGTTGCCTGCTAGCTTGAATGTGACTTGTTCTAGGGACACAGTGACAAGATCACAGTTACGCAAGTGAATACGTATCAATGACATGGCTGGTGGAGCGCGAACTCGACCTGGAGGCTGCGAAGAAGTTCCCGCACGCCAAGAGGCGCTAGTAAATGAGGGCCTCTTGATGCTATTGTGAGACGAGGAGCTATCCCTTCCGTATATTCACTGCAATTGAAGGGGATGATGAACTTTGCTGGAGCTTTCATCAACACCTTAGTCTGAATAATTTCAAGCATAAGGGATCCAACTAGTTCGTTTGAAGGTGTATAGTCGTTCTTACGCTAGACACTATCGTCCTACGCGCTCTTCAACTCTATACCCCTTGATCTATATCCACCAAGAAAAATCGAGAGGGCCCATCGGAGTTTAGAAGACGGGATGCGTTGTTTGATGTTGAAGCTCGCGATCTAATCACATCTTAGAATATGTTATTGTCGGACTTTTCGAACCCGTTCCCTGAGACTGGATAGTAGAGTCCTGCGTGGGCTTTTCATCAGAGCGTTGGGACTGCACTATGCCGGGTAGCCAGCTATGTCGCTCAGACCCGAGGACCATGCATTCCTTCAACTGTTTTAGTGATCTTTTACCACTGAAGACGCGAAGCAGGGCAAGGCGTCTTGACACCACAGTCTTCCCTTGCTTCAGATCGATACATAGTCTGCAAGCTCCGCACAAGCCACGGCTCAGCACTCCCCTATCGATCAACCGGAAGCATGGCTGTTCACTCGTGTGGTTGAAGCCTATGCAATCTTCCACACTTCTCCAAACAAGAGCTTCCAAAGAAAGGCATTTCGAAGGTCCAAAAGCGGTCTTTCTCACAGATCCTGAATTACCAGCATACAAAGCCCCTCAGACTGGCTTCATCTCATATCTTCCCCAGTCATGGATCCCGTATGCCGAGCTGATGCGCCTCGACAAGCCAGCTGGGACCTATTATCTTTTCTTCCCTTGCGTCTTCTCTACGCTCTTGGCTGCTTCCTATGCAGCCTCAGCACCATTTTCTGTCTTGACCACAACCTTTTGCTTCTTCAGTGGGGCCTTGATAATGCGCGGAGCGGGCTGTACCATCAATGACCTTTGGGACCGCAACCTCGATCCACACGTCACCCGTACTCGTCTCCGACCAATCGCACGAGGTGCCGTCACACCATTTAGAGCATTGGTTTTCACGGCGTTTGAGTTATTGGCAGGTTTGGGGGTTCTCCTTCAATTCCCTACTTCATGCCTTTACTATGGGATTCCAAGTCTGATACTCGTTGCAACATATCCTTTGGCGAAACGGGTCACCCACTATCCGCAGTTTGTTCTTGGTCTTACGTTCTCCTGGGGCGGTATCATGGGCTTTCCAGCCTTGGGTGTCAATCCACTCCAGGAGACCGCGGCCCTTCAAGCCTCGGCAGCTTTGTACGCAAGTTGTGTCTCTTGGACGGTATTGTACGATATGATTTACGCTCACATGGACATCAAAGACGATGCCAAAGTTGGTATCAAAAGTATTGCACTACGACATGAAAAGGAGACGAAGACAGTCCTGTCTGGTTTGGCCGTTGTCCAGATTGTACTGCTGGCAGCAGCAGGAGCAGCAGTAGGGGTAGGCCCAATCTTCTTTGTGGGAAGCTGTGGCTCTGCAGCTGCTACTCTGGGACTCATGATATGGAAAGTGAGATTGAAGGACGTAAGTAGCTGTTGGTGGTGGTTCAAAAATGGCGCTCTTTTCACGGGAGGTGGTATTGCTAGTGGCATACTTGCCGAGTACTTACTCAACCCAAACTCCCCAATTGAAGGAGCCGAAGTGGATGCCATCAGCACGATATCTCGTGGCTACTAGACCGCACGAGCCTGATAAGAAGACAGCATCGATGCATTTGGTCACGAGTCTCCACACGCAGCTATCGCTTCGCCGTCATAACGCTATGCTTTTCGGTCGCTTCTTGCAATGCCGATTGGGCGGTGTTCGTGAGACTCATGATCTTTCGCCGCCTCCGCCCCTTTGACTTCTGCCGCCACGCTGTCCTCTTTGATTGCCTTCCGTTCCAGTTCCATTTGGCTGCGCGCCGCCAAGACCGTCTCCAGCGCCCATGGTCAATGCAGCCGTCGCCAATCTGTTTGAAAGATCGATCTGTGTCCGGATGGTGTTTGCAAGGTATGAGACCACAAGGACGTCCTGGATGTGATTGTTACTGTAATGCGTTAATAGATATCCTTGGTCTTAGGATGGATAAACGTACAAATCTCTCTCAATATCTTCAGGATCTACTTTTGGTGCCAGCGCCAAAGCGTTCATCAAGAATTGGCCTAGCGCGCTGCTAGGCGGCGTTTCCTCTTCAATCACAGCCTCTACATATTTGGACACTCTCTCCAACATCCCTAGAACTTCCTCAATGGCTCTTTCTAGGGACTCAATATCTGTCATAACATTCGCAGTCCTATCTTTGTTATCTTTGGCCCCAGATATTAACTCCAAACCACTCTTTTCTGCCTCTCCATATCGAATTTCATGCGGCACAGGCGTGAAAGCTGCACTATCCGCCGCCCTCTCTGCTGTCACACCCACGGGCGCGGAGATATACGTCCGCGCCTCAATCTCCTTCCCAGCGTCCGTAGAAATCGTCAGATGCACGGCAGGATGCGGCCATGTTCCGTCGCCCTGGCCGCCATAGAAGTTCTGGATCAGAGCAGAGAACGTGTTGAGCTCTGCAGACGTAGCGTACCATCCCACAAGGACTTCTTTGGGGTTGGCCTTTAGGTGTAGGGCGAGCATTTGCTTTTGGTAGTCCATATCGACTTCAACTTGCTCTTGAGTCTCCGTGTGCCCAACTGCGAAGCAGTTCCTGATTTCAACTTCCTGACCATCCTCGCTACGTACACCGAGGAGAGTACCAATCACACGTTCTTGGTCTGCGTTGCGCCGGAGGGAGTGGTCGAGAATGGAAAAGACGGCCTTGGCAATCGGTCAGTATGTTGATACTCTGATTTTGAGTGAGGACAGCCACCTGAGGTTGTATAATGACGTTAAGAGGAGCAGTTGTGGGTTGCGATCCAACGGCTGCAGGACCAAGAGGCCTGGCGAGATGGAGAAACGAGTCGGGCGCAACCATATTTTTGCATAAGTCTGGGTACAGGAAATCACAAGTGTAGATATCTTGACTTCTCCACGCCCACCAATGCAGATTCGAAGCAAACTGCAGTGAATGTATATATTCGACTACAAAGCAGGCGTCGACTATCTCAAGATGTTGTGTGGGAAGAAATCTTGGCGCCGGAAGCCGAGATCTTGCCGGCGCGCAACCATTCTTGAGACATTGTGCTCTCTCTGCTCTTTTCACATGGCGTTCTTCCCAAAACAGAGAGCTAAGTCTGGTGGCGGTGACCGTGGCTCAAGAGGGGGCAACAGAGGAGCTCAAGGTCGAGGTCGAGGGAGAGTGAGAGGTAAAGGAAGAGGTGACTACGGTACGAAGAAAGATACTTTCTATTCGACCCGGGTTGAGGAAGAGCCGAATAATGCATCTGGAGGTAATGAGGAGGAATCCGAGCTAGGGGACGATGGTAGTCTTCTGGAGGCTTCTGAGTCGTCGAGTGATAGCGACGAAGATGTTCAAATCAATGCTGTTCAGCCATATAGTGCACTACTACAGTCATTGAACGCAAATAGCGAGCGCGATGAGTCTGTGAGAAAGAAGCGCAAAATTGAGCAGACCCAGACATTCAAGAAGAGGAATGATCTAGCCATAGAGGGCGACTTGGATCGGGTTGTAGAACCAGAAGATGCAGAAACCTCGGGTACAGATGACATCGAGGTCGACGAACTTGAAGAGGACTACGATCCTTTCATGAGTCACGTTGCCAACCCAGAGACTGATTTCTTGGAGCAGAAGATATCGGCTGTCAAGCGGAACGCTTGGTCAATGGAGAAGTCGATTCGGAAACTCCAATGGTCCCACATACTGAAGGTTCCAGCCGTCTCAAGCTCGTACCTTGAACCTGGCTCGGGCCTGGGTACTGTCTCTGGCGCCGAGGATCTTATGCTCAAGCAAAAACTCAAAAGAAATGCAATGGATGAATTGGCAACTCTTGATGGGCTCATGGGGACTCTGGCGTATTCTATCTTCCACTATCAGGATATACTGTTCTCTCACACGACGTTGAAAAACGCAGCAGATTTACGGAAGCTCGCTTGCCTACATGCACTCAATCATGTATATAAAACACGAGACAAAGTCATCAAGGACAATGCACGTCTCGCTAAGGAAGATGCTGAGGAGGACATAGAAATACGAGATCAAGGCTTTACCCGGCCTAAGGTGCTCATACTTTTGCCGACAAGGTATTCATGCGTGCGGTACGTCGAGACAATAATATCGTTCTGTGAGCCAGAACAGCAAGAGAACAAAAAGCGGTTTCAAGACTCGTATGCTGCAGGGCAGAGCGTCTCGAAGGACAAGCCTGAGGATTTTCGAGAACTCTTTGATGGCAACGACGATGACATGTTTCGACTCGGTTTAAAATTTACGCGCAAGACTCTTAAATTCTTTGCTCAATTCTACAACTCAGACATCATCTTCGCCAGCCCACTCGGACTTCGTATGGCCCTGGGAGCGGACGATCCGAAGAAGCAAGACCATGATTTTCTTAGCTCCATCGAGATCGTGATCATGGACCAAACAGAAGCAATGCTAATGCAAAACTGGGAACATATTGAGTACATCTTCGAGCATATGAATCTGCAACCAAAGGAGGCTCATGGCTGTGACTTCAGCCGTGTGAGGAATTGGTATCTCGATGGAAATGCGAAGTACCTTCGACAAACGATCTTGCTTTCCGCTTTCAATTTCCCATCTCTCAACAAGCTCTATACGCATCACATGCTCAATGTTGCAGGAAAAATCAAATATTTGAAGAAAGAGGCAGGCGCTATGATTGACCTTGGGGTGTCATTGAAACAGACATTCTCGCATTTCGATTACGGTACTCCAGTCGACGAGCCAGACAGCCGTTTCAAGTATTTCACTACCTCTATAATACCATCGTTGACGAAGACCGTAAGGCACGGTGCTTCAGGTGGACAAGGGGTACTAATTTACCTACCGTCGTATGCTGACTTTGTTCGTGTACGCAACTACCTTGCCGCCTCATCAGCCACCCAAAATATATCTTTCGGCTCCATCTCGGAATATACTTCTGTTCAAGACGTTGCGCGTGCTCGAAGTCACTTCCACTCTGGCAGGCATTCAGTCCTGTTGTACACTGAGCGGGCTCATCACTTCAGGCGATATCATCTAAAGGGTGTCAAGAGGGTTTTCATGTATGGGTTGCCTGAAAACCCAATATTCTACAAGGAGATCGTGGGAGGATTTCTGGGTACTAGTATCTCGGCTGCCAAGCTTGATGCGAGAGAAGCAGGTGTGAGGGCTCTCTTTTCGAAGCTAGATGTACTCAAGCTTGAACGTACTGTTGGTACCGGCAGGTATACTTCGATGCTGAAAGAGAAGGGTGGCGATACTTTCGACTTTGTCTGAGCGAAGAAGTCTGCCAAATCTTGGCCAAGAATTTGACTATAAAGATGAGTATTCATGAGTGATTCCTGCCTGGGGTCGTTTGACAGGATACTGTCACATTAGTAAGTACAATTCAACGCCTTATTTTGAGTGAGGAGTCTGAAAATGACACTATAGATACATAGCCGATAATCAAGAGCCCGTATCTGCCCGGTTGAGGGACTTTAGGAGGTCTGCAGTGGGTAAGCTTACAACAAAGACAAATATCATGAGACTGAAAGACAAATCCCACATCCTTTGAAAATTGAGATAGTGATCGAAGAGGGTTGGTGGTCCCTCCGTGGGTTTGCTGAAAGTTGCCCTACTTCACTCTGAAATGAGAGGTCATTGGCTACCTTACAATCCAAGTCACGGCCTAGGATCACATCTTAGTAAATCGAATTCATTCTGATTCTCACCTCGTCTGACCTCTTTATACCTTCCACCTTGGATTGGCACCACTTCCCCTCTTCTAATCCCTCTGCATCTGCCCTTGCGCATAGACCGCAATGGTATACAACGGCGTATGACCCCATGGAGCGAGCAAAGTTTGCTGTTATGTGCATGATAAAACCAATGAGCAAACATAAAGCCCTGTGGCGAGGCATACTAAAAGTGCCTGGAACGCAGCATCACGCCACTGAGAACACCATCGACCCTTACCTTACACTAAGGGTTCAGCAAGACAGCACTACCGATGAGCTCGATAAGTCAATGATACCTGCATACCGACGGAGGACTAGCGAAGCAAGCTACATGGAACCCTCTCACCTTGGTACATCGGATTTCGCTCCAGGACGCAGCTGTCAGAGTAATGAGTTGTCGCTGTCCGCCTTCTGGCGAACTTAATGTTGATCTTGTTGCAGCACCTCACCCACAGACTTCCCAGGATCTGGACACCTCTAGCATGGTCTGTCATCCAGCCGGTGATCTCAGCAAAGAGGCGTTTGGAGGTTCAAACCACCTATCCTCCCATCGTTACACTCCAAGCTGAAATTAAACGCAGATTCCATCTATGCCGACGGCTCAAAGTTACCACTCACCTCGAATTCTTCGGTGTACTCCACTCAATACGGCAGTTCCAGCGTTGAATCGCGCCTAGATACCTCGATGGGGTCGGATTGCGAGACGATCATGTCAAGCTATGTCGAAGCCCAGATTGACAATACAATTCAATGGATTGAGAATTATGCTTATAGTCCCGAGTTGATCGAGTCTGTAACTCTGCCGGACGAAGAGCGTATGTGCACATGCGGCGAACGTACAGCTACCATGCCTGCGCCTATCGAGCACGGTACTTACAACCATAAATGCATCAATACTGTGGCTTTCCCCAAGGCGACATACAGGCAAACCCTCGAGACCATCCGTTCTGTGATCTCGCCGGTCGCGGAGCAGATATACACCGCTGCGTTTTCACATTCTATGACGCCTCCCACCCGAATGCCATCAAAACTAAGCAAGAAACGGCCTGCTCCTGAGACTCCATCACCGTCGCCGTCGCCGTCGGCTCCCAGCCACAGAATCTGTCCATCGGAGCTTAGCCATCTGAGACGCCACCGGAAGGCTCGAAAGACTGGGTGGGTGGTATCGCCGAAGGCGACCAATCTTGGCTTCGTGGATATTGGATACTCCACTCGTTACCGAGAGGAGTCTTTTGAAGGTTGATCATTTGATGGCAAAATCGAGGTTGATGTGAAAGATTTCGAGCGCTTCCTTAGCAGATGAGGTTGAAAAATCAGAGCGTTCTTCTCATGGTTGAGCACACTATGAGAAGATCAAGAAGTTGGAAGATTTTGAGCGTTTCTGAAGCCGACAAAGTTGGATATCTATTTTTGAAAGAGGACTCCTGCTGATGAGCAGTCCCAGCTTCTATACAGCTGTTAATGGCCCAAGAGGATAGCTGATACAGTGAGGAATGCATTCCAATCTTTACCGTCGTAGATCAGTGCCCGTTGGTTATTTTTGGTCCAGAGCAGAGGTCGCGTCCAAATCATAGAACTACTTTTAGCCAGGACACCGCTCCTTCGAACCTCATTGACGTATTGATTGATTATGTCGCACAGGAGCCTGATGACTACAGACTAATGATTAGACGCCATCTCTATGCTCCCATTGACCTCATCTACAGGGCTTACAATCACCAATCCTCTGGTCCTATACCGTGTGCTCCTCGCTACTAAACGCATTGACCCAGATCCCGCGCAACATCGTCTTGCACTTCATCTTCAGAAGCTCTACTACCGCCTCAAGGACTACGAGCCCGAAGTTGATTTCAGTCACCGGCTTGAACAGCTCAATCGTGTTGTCAAGAAATCGCCCACTGCACAAGTAGATCGAGAAAATGGAGCTCAAAGGACTCGAGACAAGCGCCATGGTTATTTCTCCGTGTTGCGAGGGCAGAAGGAGAAGGCAGATGCAATGGCGCTGACCAGGAGACTGACCAGCCACGAGTCTGCAATTCAATTGCAATCACCGCAAGGCTTGCTACTCTATGGAGAAGTAGGGACGGGGAAAAGTTTGCTTGTGGACTTGCTGGCCGACTGCCTGCCCAGCGCAAAGAAACGGAGATGGCATTTCAATACCTTCATGCTGGAAGTATTTGCAAGATTAGAGTCGCTGCGTAGGAGCGGGCTAGCCCCTTCGTCGACCTTGGCTGCAGGCGAAGGGCTCGATGAAGAGCACTCGCTGCGCCGGCTTGCTAGGGACATGATCTCTAGTTCTCCTATTCTCTTCTTAGACGAATTCCAATTACCAGATCGTGCAGCGTCCAAAATTCTCTCTAATCTCCTTACATCGTTTTTTCATCTTGGCGGTGTCCTGATAGCGACGAGTAACCGCATGCCGGAGGAACTGGCCAATGCGTCTGGCGTTGAATTTTCCATACCTCCTGCTTCACGACTTGGCCTACTAGGAAGCAAATGGGGCTTGTTGGGAAACACTACGAATCAAGGTAGAAGGAGCAGTAAAACGTCTATAGCGAACGGAGACTTTGCCGCCTTTTTGGACGTGCTGAAGGCTAGGTGTGAGGTATGGGATATGGAAGGAGAGAGGGATTGGAGAAGACGCGAGGCTGAAGAGGAGTCAGAAATGCAAGATCAGTCGGAAGGGACGAATATGGATCTCGGATTCGAAGGCCTCGAGCCAATGGCGTGTGGCAATTGGGGACTTGGATATGAGCAAAGTCTGCAGGTAAAGCCACGCAATAAAGAGTTGCCGAAGAGGAAATCGTCTAAAGCATCCAGTCCCAAGCATTTCTTTGTTAGACCCTCGTCGTCCATCGCTCAAAAGGAGCTGGCGCAGATGGAAAATGCCTGGAAAACCATAGAGCTTTGTTCGGTCTATGGCTCGGCGGCGACACAATCTCCTGACGCTGAAATACCATGGGAGCCTACCACGATCCGAGTGTATGGCCGCGACCTACTGGTTCCGCGTCAGCTCGCCGGTGTCACCAAGTGGACCTTCCACGAGCTCTGCAACACAAATCTTGGTCCTGCAGACTATATAACACTCGCTTCTTCATTCCACACATTCATCCTTACCGATATCCCAATCCTGACACTACTCCAGAAAAATGAAGCCCGCCGTCTTATCACCCTTCTTGATGCCCTTTACGAAGCTCGTTGCAAGATTCTCATCAGCGCAGAAGCTGGACCAGACGAGATCTTCTTTCCTGAAACTCAAAGGCTCTCTAATAGTCTCGAGACCAGTACCGCATCAGACGATGGTGTATACTCTGAGACTTTTTCCGAAATTTACCAGGATCAGACTTCTCCTTTCCGGCCCAACATTTCATCTTACACACCGAGCGCCTCCACACCTTCGTACACATCCAGCCCTCTACCTTCATCACTTTCGTCTCAAGCGGCATCAGCCCGCTCCATCCTTGCGGACGAAGACAGCGATTTCGGTCCCGTCTACGGCGCCGGACGCAACTCCGGACCCAGTGACAGTGCTCCCGGTGCTGGCAATGAAATCAATCGTCAGTCTGGGCCGGATTTTGCTCGAACAGGGATATTTACGGGAGAAGATGAGCGCTTCGCTTATAAGCGGGCGAGAAGCAGATTATGGGAGATGTGTGGTTCGAGATGGTGGGCCAGAGAAGAAGAGGGGTGGTGGAGGCCTGTGGGGAAGGACGTGAGGAGATGGGAAGGAGTTACGAATGCAACGATCCCATCGAGTTTTCCCGACGAGCTCTCAAACGACAAGGAGATCAGAGGTAAGGCGGACGAGCTCTTTAAACACGGTGCCAGTCCTTTCCGAACAGCTCCGGAGCCCCCTCCTAAGTTTGGATTTCAGCACGCTTGGGGGATGATGACATGGGGGAAAAAGGCTGGGGCGTGGGGTAAAGGGCCTGAAGGTCTGGACGAGAGGAAGAAGAATGATGGAAAATGAGGTTGTACATAATGGTCAATGAATAAACGCATTCATGTCGTGTCAATACCACCGAATTCTCTACAGGCCATGAATTCGCTACAATACCTTACACCCATCTGCGCTAGCGCAAGCAGCGCTTGCAAATCACCCAAGTACAACGACGACCCATAAAATATGCGCCGTACGAATCCCGAGCCCTCGCCGTAGAGCGGCGTAGGCTGCATCGTTACATTGCAGGACTGATCCCCAACAAGGCTGTGCAGAAGGATGAAGAATTACGGCAACGCTTCAGCTGCGGAAGGATTCGGAAATGGTGAAGATTCAGGAACCAAGAATAGCCACCAGCGGCGAGGTATGGGCTATGTCGAGATCCCATGTCGAAAGGTGTGTAGTTGGTCATGTTTGTGAAGCTATTATTGGAAACCAACGTGCAGCCCAAGTGAGATGTCTCAAGCTGTTTTTATTGCATCGACTGTACCTCCTCCCTACGTAATTGAGTTGTGAAAGTATCCTAAGCTCGTCGTGCTAAAACTGTATGAGGCTCGAAGCCGGGTGAAAGGGGATCAATCTCATGTGCCTCAGGCCAATCCGACCATTTCAGTCCATCCACATCTATTCGTATCAGGTTGAGAGGGAGATGCGAGGGCCCTCTTGCCCTTGCCAGGAGACTCTCTACCCTCCTTCACCTTCCTGTTTGGAGATTCGAGCCATCCTTTAGGATGTTTGGAACGCCGTAATGGTGACATTGGCGCGTGTCAGTCCGCCTCCAATGGTCAGCTCAATGCGGTGTCCATGGCGATAGTGATATAAATCGCACGGATTCAACTTGTACAGGAGCACGACTTCACCGCTCCTGCTGGAATAGTTTCCAACGAATCCTTCGAGCTGGTGAATGGTTGTCCGCACCTCGACGTAGAGCTCTCACGGTAGATCCTTAGAGGGAGTCGACAAGAATATTGGTCACATTGGAGAAAGCTTGAAGTACTGGTCTGATTCGGACGTCTTTGCGTTCTTTTGGAGTCTTGTTCCGAGTAATTCTTGGCCGAAGTCATCGATGGGAGAGGGTCTTGCATGACATCTGCTATCCCAGTCGCCCATCGTTGGTGCTAGACACTTTCCTGGAGCCTGTTCGTTGCCGGTTTGCAGAAATGAGATCTCACAGAGGTATTGAGGGTTGAAGAAGCCCTCGACGTCTTCGAATACATCTGGACGATTTGCTTGCATGCATTATCATAGTGGAGAATCGCCCGCCATCCGGTAGTCAAGAATCATCGTAGCACCAAGGCCTTAGCTATCTTCATCCTTGCGTCAATGATACAAGCCATTATCATCAGTCCTTCAATCAGGTAGACGACTTGGTAGAGTCATATACAACCCTCCCGATCTTCATAATGAACCTATTCCAGGCTTCCAAGCGTCCCCAATTCTCTTGACCTCTCGTATGAAGTTCTTGCTCGTAATTTGTCCTCCCTTGCCCTTCCCTGCGGCAACAGCCATCGGCGTATGATCGTCTGGGGCATAGAATGGATTTTGCAGTAGCCTTATGTATGCTGTCTGTAATGCCTTGAAAGCCTGCGTGCACTGTCAGCATATGTCGCCTCCACAAGCGCTTGCTGCTCTGATCCATGATTTTGACTGGTTGTTCCGCCTCCATTCTGAACAAAGATCACTCACAACTTTGACATCCCCATCTCCCACTCCCCTTCCTCTTCCTCCAACAATACTGCTTTCTGAGCCACTCCCGCTCTTTCCACCCCTCCCCCATGCATCAACGACAATAGCAAACTTCGTCCCTGTACCAGTCTGCCAGCCCCAAATACTCAACCTTTCATCTACAGCCTGTAGCATGCCAAGGTCTTGGTCAACGCGACTCCGGTCACGCGTGCGGGCATCGAAGATGTCGAGAGAGGCATTGAGAAGAAATGAAAACTCAAGGTAGGCACCTTTGTCGTTCGAATAGGGTAGGAAGAGTGCGATGTGGAGGGGATTATCCTATTGATATTGGCGTCAAAATTGTCAATCTATACAATGGAAGGAGTGCACAAATACATGTTTGCCTATTATGCCTATGCAGGCTATTGAGGGCGTTGCCATAATCCGTGAAATCACAAGGTCTACGAAGTACGGAGAAGGGTATGGGTGGGTTGGAGACACCTCAAATAGATACATCAGGGCTAAACCTAAAACTACATTCAGATCAGTTCTCCATTACAATGTCCCTGGGACTTGAGGAACTTTGTAACATCTTCAATAATGTACAATGGTACTAAGCATACTCCTATTCTACCTGTGAAGAATTCATAGCAGCAATGGTGGACAGGCAAGGGTTAAGCAGCAGCAATTTCACAATCAGACAACTCCATATTTCAATCTCAAGTCGTCGGATCTCGTTAAGCGGACACTGACAGGCCAAGAAAGAAAAGACTCTCTCACTTCGAGGATATGAATTACGTAGATGACCTGACGCAACATTAGCGAACGTGTGAGATACAGGTGAGAGAAGTCATGCCTGTAGCGTATAGGAGACGTCGACGGAAGGTGGAATGTCCCAGATGCGTGTTGCAGCACCATGAGGGAGGTAGGGAAGGATCACGGATGTTTGTACATTGGCGAGCAGATAAGATGGATTCAGTGAGCGAGCCTCTTTCTCCCAAGCTCAAACTATAGCAGCGCACATAGGGTGATCACCCCACCATGGTCTATTCAGTACCACGTGGAGACTGATCAAGCGCAGGGCGACAACGAAGAAAGCTGTAGCTGTCGAGGAGACATGACAGGCAGGCACCTGTATTCTTTGCTAAGATGGACGCTTGTGATTTGGAGAGTGGATGGTTGAGAATATAGGTATAGCATGCCCTCGATGCAAACAGAATGAGATAGGCAATGCCAATAATAGAAATTTTGATGCCGTCGGAGGTATGTGCGTAAGAAGGGTAGCACAAGAAGCACTTGAATTTTCTATTCCGATCGAAGTGACGGAAGAAAACTTCTCCCAAACGGCAGGTGGATCCCAATGACATATTGCAGGACACTTCCCTTGAACCACCTAATCGCTCTCGATGATTATTTGGAGCAAACGCTGACAGATTCTGGCAAGAAGGTGCAGTGTGAATGCAACACCAGACCCCTGTGGACGAAGCCTTGCAGCCGATACCAGCAAGATATTGACGCGATGAGCTCCTCGTCTGGAGAGGCAGCTCGACGTTCTTCGGAAGTCAACGAGCTGAATTCACCAAACTCCAAGGCTCAAGCTGCATGGAACACTGTCAAGAGCAACTTTGACTTCAAGGCAAGGTCCTCGATGCCCAACCTGCGGCGCTGGTTGTCTTCATCCCGGACTACGGAAAGCGGCTCTTCAGAAGCTAGCAGCCTTCCAGAGGCTCAGCGTCGACTAGAAGACAAGAAGGAGAGTCTCTTCTGCGAGTCAATACTTGGCTTGATGCGACAGACTGGCAGATATGATTACGTTGACTACACCCCGGAACAGCAGCAAAGCACCGCGGACGCTGGTAGTGAAGTAGGAGAGGCAATAGGCCACTCGGGCAAAGCCGGTCGCGCCAAGCGCTTCTCCTGGTCCCGCTAGCCGGATATAGCGTCACCAATCCCAGGTATCCGATGGTCATCGATATTCGCCGTCTTCACTTGTCGGCCCCACCTTTAGGATCAACTATTCCTGCCACTCTTGACCCCAATCCATATCGTTATACTACTATCCTCATTATGCTTTCCTCCACAAGGTCAGCAGCTACACTGGCGTTGCGAGGTAGAATTCCCAAGAAATGATTAATTGCCACCAGCGACTGACCGATCTGTCTGTGTAGCCAAGCCAACAACTGCCCTCCTTCCTCTGCGCGCAGGTCCATCAGCGTTTATTTCCTCGACAGCATCAAAATCTGCTACTACACAAGTCACACCATCACAAAATGCCGAAGGTCCACCACTTAGTGTTACCGGCAAGCCTCGGAGAGAGGTGCCACTTCCCAGTCAAGAAAAGAAGGAGGGCGCTATGCAATATGCTTTGTATGCTTCCTAGATCGCAACTCTCGTTGTGCAAGTCTGCCAGATTGGCTGACATTTGTCGCTATAGAACGACTATGGACCAGGTCGCGAATTGGGCTCGCCAAGGCTCACTCTGGCCCATGACTTTCGGACTCGCCTGTTGCGCTGTTGAGATGATGCATCTTTCAACCCCACGATATGATCAGGATCGCCTTGGTATAATCTTTCGTGCTTCACCTCGTCAATCAGATGTCATGATCGTTGCCGGGACTCTCACGAACAAGATGGCTCCCGCACTCCGTCAAGTCTACGATCAGATGCCTGACCCTAGATGGGTGATTAGCATGGGCTCTTGTGCGAACGGAGGAGGTTATTATCACTACAGCTACAGTGTCACCAGAGGTTGTGATCGAATTGTGCCAGTAGATATCTATGTGCCTGGATGCCCGCCTACAAGCGAGGCATTGATGTACGGCATCTTTCAGCTCCAAAAGAAAATGAGGTATGTCGGCATTTGCCAAATTACTCCTGAATTCATTTTCGATATGGTCTTACGAGGATTTACCACCAAATCATCCAATCTATGGGTCGTGAAGAATAATACTGACTATGAAATTTCTCTACATAGGCACACAAAAATAACTCGAATGTGGTACCGAAAGTGAGAGCATTGATGAGCATAGGGTCATTTAACTGTACATACTTATCATGAGCCTGCATTTTCTGAGGGATGGGTAGCATTTGGCGTTTTCCCGGGTCGTATGCTGGACACTTAGCTGAGCCATTAGATCCCAGACATTCACATTCACTGGTCGTTGGAACTCCTTTCCAAGAATTGATCGTAGTGGTGGCCTTGCCAAGACCGCAGTGATCCAGCTAAAGCTCGCCGCCCTTGCTCCTAGACCGACCAAAAGCGTTTGGACCTTTCACCCAGCAAATGTAGGTCACATATCTCTAGGAACCAAGCCACGAGCGATCTAAGAGACGATCTCCATCCGTATCTGCAGACTTCGCCAACGGCCGGCTAACAATCATCCATATGCTGGAGAAAACGATCCTCTTCAACCGCCATCGACAGTCATGGTAACCCACACGACTTGCCCAGGCGTACTGATCCTCGCATTGAAGAGGCCACAAAACCCCCTCGCCGTATACGCGGACATGACATTGGCAACCGCAAGCACAAATTCTTTCGGCACGCTACCTTCGATATTGAGCATCTCCATGCGTAGACCACCCCAGCAGAACAAGATGCTCGCCTGATTGAACCGGTTGTCCGGTGTAGACATGGCTTCGTACGCCAGGGACCGCCAGAAATGGGCTAGGCTGAGGAAGGAGACCGGTACGCGTGCGAGGAGGTCAAATTTAACGTAGTGCACGAGCAAGTTCCTGCCTAAGTACTGGGTGCGTAGTGCGCTTCTTCTCGCTGGAGATGGATCGGACGCGTCGGAGCTTCCGCACATAGGCGGCGTCGAATTATGGAAAGAAAGCGCGGGCGACTGGAGTTCTTCGTGTGTGTGATGATTGATCGCAACAGCGTTGGTACGAGGAGCAGGCGTTGCTTGAATTGAGATGATAAGTATAAGAACACATGAGGCTAGTAATCTTGATAATCTCGAGCTGCCCCACCGCATGATGCTGCCTGCTCCTGACCTGACAATACCGTCTGCTCCCTGTGTACTACTGCTTTTGCCCTCTGCACTTCCTTAATTGAGTTGGGTCAAAGAGCAAGGATACTTGTGTAGATTGAAGGATGAAGATCGATCGACCAATACAAGATAATATTCGACTTTTATAGCTGCGTCTGCCTCCAGTCGAGGTGGAATGTTCCATGTGAAATTGGCAACACAACACAGGAGACATCTGTCCGGACACCAAGCAACGCTCCATCTTATGACATGTCTTGTCAATGCGGCGTATACCTCACTGAACCCGCGGCAGACCAACATCCTTGGAAAAACGTTGGCGACGCATTGATTCATTACAAGACCCATTCAGCAACGATTGAGCATAGAAGCACCACGGAGATGTCTCCGATATTCGAGACATCCCCGCACGCGATATGCGACTTCCGGTTCGAAAAGAATCCATGGCACATGCATATATGTTCCAATCCAGATTGGAGCTTGTCTTCGTCCTCATACTGATTCGACGGTGAACTCTTGATGAGCTTCCGTAGAGTACCGACCAGGTTCAAGCATCAGACGGGACAGCCACACTTTTGCCAACCCCACAAAATTTTTGTACAAATCATAGCCTTGCGCTTGCTGGCCACCAGATTGTTGATATCCCCAATTCTCGATGACGAAACGGGTGTCCAACAATGGGTCATCAATCGTGTAGTTTCGAGTCTTTGAGACTCACGGTAGAATCATTTCAGTCGCATCGCATCTTTGAGCTTCGGTAAGGTTGACATGTGTTCTGAGGGCTCGCGTTCATTCTCGTGTGATACAGTATCATCGCTGTCTTGAACGCTAGGAAAAGCTTGCATGGTTATGGAAATGTGGACAGTGGTCAGGAAGGCAGGAATGCTGAAAGGCAAAGGATCCTAGAGAATTACCGCCGACGAATGATTGTATAAGTAGGAGCTACACATGCAGATTTCAAGGAAAAACTGAATCTGACTACTTTACCAAGCAGCAGCGGCCGCAGAGTCCGTAGACAAGTATAGAAAGGTCTTGCGCGTTTGTAGACCACTCGGCTTACAACCTTGGCAATATTGTGCGAGTCCACGAAACTAGAGATGCAGTATTCGATGCAACTTCTGATCTCCCACCACCTTCTGATCATTGCTTGCACGCTTGGTCAATAGAATGCCTACGCCATTAGACCGGACCGTGCTCCTCGTCGGACCCTCGTTATCAAACCAGCATCTTTTCAGAAAGATATCAGCGGCGAAGAGTTGCATGCCAGTCCTTTTGAGAATGTACCGATCCACTCAAACACGGTTCGATAGAGAGCATTACAAGATGGTAAACGGAGGAAATCATTCTAGTGAGCGTTGCCAAGACCTCGGACGAGCCTCCCTTCCGCGGGGCCGGCTCCATAAAGCAACAACCATGACACCCCACTGATAGTCACAACCGCAATGATCAACGATATGCGAAGAGCTACATTTCGAAGCAGGCCTCGCTCTGTCGTTCGGCACAATGAAACGATTGACGACAAATTTCATACACAATGGGCTCTTCGGTAGCTCTCAGCCTACAGTTCGACTCCAATGCCGACGCCAGTGTAATACATTTCGCGCTCAGGTGGAGCCCAGAAAGCCGTCAAACTCCCCAGAGCAAAAGAGATGGAATTCTACATGCTCAAATGCTCCTCCAAAAACCGCCCTCTTCTTCCCTGGTCAAGGTGTCCAAAGGATCGGCATGGCAAGTCCATGGCTTGAAGCCTTCCCACAAACATGCAAACCCTTCCTTGAACACCTGAACGAAACGCTAGGTATGGATCTTGTCAGCATCATAGAATCTGGACCCAATGCCAGGCTTACAGCTACGGAGAATGCGCAACCCGCCATCTTTGCGATCAGCATCATGATTCTCCGCGTGCTCGAGCAAGATTTCGGGTTCAAGACCGCTGAAAGAGTGGATGTATGTCTAGGACACAGTTTGGGAGAATTTGCAGCGCTCGTTAGCTCCAAACATCTACGCTACGAGGATGCCCTGCGCATGTTGAGGCGAAGAGGAGAAGTTGTAGCACGATGTAGCAGAGAAGCAGCCGAAGAAGAAGGCAGTGAGTATGGGATGATCGCATTGGTGTGCGAACCCGACCGATTATCTAGCCTGATAGAAGCGATCTATGACTTTCTGGGTCCTGGTGCTAGCGAAGGTGGTCGGGACGACAGCACATATCATCTGCCGGCTATTGAGCAAGTGCGCATTGCAAACATCAATTCGAAAAACCAGATTGTGCTTAGTGGGAGCATAGAAAGGATGCAGGCCTTGCTCGTGCAACTGCGTCAATTTGGAGGTCACGATCCCCGTGCTGTGAGGCTGGCAACCGACTCTCCTTTCCATTCTCCAATTATGATGCCCGCTGCCGAGACTGTGCGGAAAATTCTCCAAAATACTGAGATCACCTTCCCTGGGCTTTTCCCATGTGTGTCTAATGTGAGTGCGAGACCGTTCGGCTCCGCCAATCAGATACGGGAGTTGCTCAGTAGGCAAGCCGTGGACACCGTGCGATGGTGGGACAGCGTCAGATGGCTGGACCAGGAAGAAGGCGTCAGACGATGGATAGGGATTGGTCCGGGCAAAGTAGGGCGGAATTTGGTGGGAAAAGAAGTGGGAATGCGAGGAGCAGACAGGGTGAAGGGCGGAGGCGTGTGGGGTATCAGTGGTCCAAAGGAGGTTGAAGTGATTCTCCGAGAATTGGAAGAGACTGAGGGCCTAGGATAAAGTATTCCTACGGTTTGACTCCAGAAGAGATGTATTGAGGCATGGTGTCAACGCCATTTGGCAGGTGCTGAGGTTCCTCATCAAGAGCGTTGCTAGGCGCGTTTCACACCGAGTAGGGGTTCCTGGTGTTCACTTCTTGTGTGCTTGAGAGTACCTGCGCCATGTTCCCTTGTAGCTCCTAATAATTCACTCCTTAGCATCGTTCTCTTTGCTGGCACGTTCTACCTTTACCCACACATTTTCAAGCGTTCCGCTGTCAAGCATCGCTTCGTCGTAAGAGACACGCATCTGTGTGCTTGAATTGTGCTCGAAATCTTACTGCCCATTGATCGTACTAAAAACTCCAGTCGCGTAGTCCTCGAGTCCTTTCAATTACTCTCTCGAAACAGTCATGACCTCGTGCGAGACAACAATACTACAATCGACCATTGGGATCATGGTGACGGGAAGGTATTGCGTTGTGGGATAAGCGATAGCTGCTTCCTTGTAATGAGGTAAAAACTTGGTTGTGGCACAGATCTCGAGGAAACGATAAGCTACTCAAAGCGCCGGGTGTAAAGTTTGCTTGGTACATGATGTGCGATGACCAACACGTTTGTGTGCGGCTGCGCGATGCGCGATTCATAGGTCAAATATGACTAAACACCTCCTGGGGCGTCTATCAAGGAGAAGTTGTTGTCGGGCATTGATACGGCTTCGAGGACGATATGAATAGAAGTACAGATGTGCGAAAGCGTGCCTCACTCCTGCGACCAGCCTGCTCCCCCATTGGGGCATTGCTGCCAAATGTAAGTAGTAAGGATGCTGAGAGTACTTTCGCCGTCACAAATAGAATGATCAACGACAATGCTATGATTACATTGGTTAAATGACCCTTAGTCGTTGTCACAGCGGGAATAGACGATAGAACTAATTTCGAAAAGTTGATGACTGGTTAGAGGATCCCGTCGTGCGAATTCTCCTCGTGAATGCCCCATTCGTATCGTTGGTTGGTAGATCGAGTCTCGCATGTCTCATTGACAATGTGAAGCTTGCCGCCAGGAACTGGAATCCCCAATCTTTAAGGACAGTATAGGTGAATGCGTCAAAGATGTTTCCCCATCCTGCGATGAAACACCAATGAACAAAGACATCATTTATTTTGGGACGATACGACGTCTTGTTGGCGAGCTCCACTGAAGGATTCGAGTTGGAATATCACTTTAGATGGTGAACAATCGAATTCTACAAGCTATTTGGCAGCGGCTTCGATGAGTTGAGCCTACGTAACATTCGTTACAAACAGTGTTGGTGTTTGCAAGCTGCTCCCCAAGGTATATGTTGGCATGCACGGCATGGTGTGACATTTGGCTTTAGGAGCGCGTTAGCATAGCTCGATCCCGACTTTCTTAGCTCGACTTTGGGGCGGTAAATAATCAAAAGATGACGGCGCAAGCGCCATCCCTTAGGCTTGGGCAATCCTAAATTCCTGCAGGAGCGTTCTTACATGAATCAAGATATGAATAGCGTGGCATAAAGAATGCGCCAGGGGAGCCTTGCTCTTTTGGTTGGCTGTCACGGAGGGAATCATATGTCAAGTGCTACCGGGTTTTGCGATCGGAGGCCATTGATTGGGCGCAGCGGGTCTTTTGCAGCTGCTTCTAAGAGCGCCTCGTCTACCACATGACCAGGTCACTTCGTACTTTTTCGAAGGCGAGGGGCATCAGGCTTGCGCCTTTATGGCTTTGGGTCGTCAGCGTCATCGCTGGACGGCACGATGAACAAAGACAGCGTTGGATAGCTGGAATGATCCAAGCCTCTCAAGTCGGCAAGCGAGGCTGATCAAGCAAGACTAACGCGCGGCGTATGCAGGATTGCGGGGTTGTCTGTTTCAACTCTGTTTCTCACTCCTTCAATCCGCAGCATACTTCCATCGTTGATCTTGTACCCGATCATGGCGAAGCTGCCACCGCCATGAAGCGAGACAACGTGCTGTGCCTACTTCCGCCCAATGATACAGATCATTGGGGAGACGGGGCGATGGATGTCAGCTGTGTTGGTAATGAAGTTGAACATAGTACTATCTCGGTCGCCCTGAAACAGGCTTAGCAAATTAGCGTTCGACGTTCCGATTGGGAAAGCCGGGTCAAACCTGCTCGCTTGCACCATCATCCCTTGACCAATGCATGATTATGATGTGATAGCCCCTCGTCAGTTGAACTTCGGGTGGTCAGTTCCCATGTTGTTACGAAGTCGAGCATGCGCTAATTCCAGATTGTGCCGAGTATGGGTCAAAGCTTATAACCTCACCCACACCTCATGCCGCTTGCCGCCCTCTTCCACCACTCAATTCGATCAAAGGCATCCATTTCGCAGCAGGTTTCAGTGGTCAGTGGTGACGGACCCAGAGGTCTGGTGGGCGTTTGACATGCAGCTCATCTTAACCCCTGCATCCCTGTAAAGTACCTGAAGATTTGCATGTAAGCGCCTTGGGATCCCATCCGAAGGAGTCGGAGGGGCCAATCACGGTGCCGAGCGTGTCTTTTAGTATTTCGGGACAGCCAATCAATCAGATCGTCTGCTCTGGCGCTGACCGACGGAGCCGGACTAAAATTGGAGCTAAAATCTTTTGGCACCTTCAATCGACACAGCCGCCCTTTGCGAAGCTTCATTTCCATCCCTTGCCCGCGGCCTCTAATGAAAGCTGAACCACGGCGCTGGGTCTGTTTCTCCAACATTGAGAAAGCCTGAAGATTGAGCATCAGCGTCTCGAATCTGGAGCATTGTTCGGTCGATCCTAGGAGAGGGAATCCGCGCGACAAGCATCCACAGAAACGCTTTAGCCCCTCCTTAGCGCAGGGAGCTTGCCCATCCGCCGCCCACACCTATAATTCTCCCAGTCCCCCCTCTTTTGGGACTCCCTTAGCATCGCACCTTCAAGCTTGCTCACTTGGGTGAGGGCCCATTACCATCCCTATTCGATCCAAGTCAGAAGGGTTACGATTCTAGCGTTTCCACCATTGAGCTCATCTAGACTCGACTTTAGTAGACGCAGCCCCAGACGCGCTCCCAAGGCTTGATCAAGCCTATTGATCGAACGCAAACTGTAAGTGATCTGATGTTGCGACTACCAATTATGTAGTTTCTCGATACAGAGTGATAATACTTGCTTACCAGAACTCAGCATACCGAAACTAATATTATCGCGTCTGCCGCACGCCTGTAAGCGCAAAAGGCTTCACTCGCGGATGGAAGATGGCAGCGGTCGCTTCGAATCATATCGGCGAGGCTCCTCGCAGCCATGAGAACGATCAGCTAACAGAGCCGGCTCCCTCATTTACCGCTGTCAACGGTAGTACTTCTCCAGCTCATCCGGCAAAGTCGAGTCTCGAACAGGAGCCTCAAATTGAGACTCCAGAAGCGACGACCCATCGTACTATCCTCCCAAACCATACACAAGAACCTCAGCAATCAGCACCGTCTATCAGCCATGATACGCAAAGCAATGGCCAAGAGTCTGCAGGTCAAGATTCAAGGCCATCGCCCTCTCCTACTCCAAATCCACCTCAAGGTTCTGCCTCTGCTCATGCCTCTAAGCCTTCGACTCCCGCGCCAACACAAACTCAACCCGCTGATCGCCCACCAATAACACAGCCTCCACAACACCCTGAGGGCCCACTTGAGCAGAGACGACAGTCTCAAACTTATCCAAGCGGCCATTCTAGAAACCCTAGTAACCAGCCAGCCAACATGGCAAGCATGAGCCCACACACAACAAAGCGAAAGCGATCGTTAGATGGAGAGCACGACCGTCGTCCGGAGTATGAGAGCCAAGGCCACGCTGCATACCCAATGAACGGCCCTCCTCAGAGTCCGGGTGGACCGCGACGACACGAATTGGAGAACGGGCATGCAAGGGACATGCAAGGCTATAGTCCTCGCCAGACCTACCCTCCGCCGCCAGGATCTTATGGTCCATCACCTCATGATACGTACGCCGCACCTCCACGTCTGCGAGATAGTAGCCAAGAGATGTACCCTCGACCTGAGCGACATCAGCTAATCAGGAATGATTATGACCAGCCTGTAGATCCGTCCATTGCGCCCCAAGCACCAAGACCTTACTACACAGACCCTGACGATGCTCACATGGCTAACGTACTTCAACGAGAGACTCACGGCTACGAGTCCATGCCTCGTGATAGTTACGGAAGTCCAGAGGATGATGACGACCCAAACGGACACTATGGCGATTATGGTGCAAGCCGAAGCTCGCAGGACATGGAACGTAAGCGAAGAAAGCGGGTCTTCAGCAATCGTACCAAAACTGGATGTATGACCTGCCGTAGGAGGAAGAAGAAGTGCGATGAACAGCACCCTGAATGTAAGATTGCTACATTACTTTCCCTTCACTCCTCAATTCCTTGCTCCTCTAGACACGCACTGATACATAATGTAGGTAACAACTGCTTGCGAGGTGGATTCGTGTGCGAGGGCTACTCCACGCGAAACACCTGGCAAAAGCCAGCCAACGCCAAAGCCCCGATTCCTCTCCAGTCCAAGAATGGGTACCCACCACAGGGAACACCTGGTCGCGCTCCTTACCCCGGGCCGCGCTATCAGGAACACAGTCCGGAGTATGCACCTCCACCACCCCAGCATATTGATCATCGTCAATCATATGATCAAGGCGATCCTCGTAAGCCAATTGCCGTTGAGGACGACCGGGACCAGGTCTATAATAGGCCGAGTCCTCCAGATGCGCAACAGAAGCCTGGATATGGAAAACAACCGCCGCGGCCATACCCAAGCAACCCTCCACACATGTCGAAGTATCAGGGTGAGAACGGTCATCGTGGTTCAATATATGAGATGCCTCCTGACAGTCAAGAGCAAAGCTCAATGCACCCGCCAGCTTCAGTACATCGAAGCAACTCTTCAGCGTCCCAGTACTCAGGGGCGCCTCATCCACCCAACCACAACAATACTCCGCCAAATCACAACAACGTTCAGGCTATCGCTCAAGCTGCCGCAACACATCCAGCATCGCTTCGCCCATCACCTCAACGCACTCGCAACGATCAATACACTGAGCGTGAGAAAATGCTCAAAGGGCTCTACTACTACCCTCTGACACCAGCCCTTACCGAGGATCGCGAGAAATGTATCGCGGCCATTTGGCGCTTCAACAACGCGACCAACCCTTCTCACGGCGCCAGCCCTGAAGAGCGCAGCCGCCTGTTCCGCCAGATCCTCGCATTGCGACCAAACCCCGAACCCCCTCTCTCAAGCGGCGAGATTCCGCGTCCACAGATGGAAATGCCATTCGGTAGCTGTGGCGAGCGTGTAGTGGTAGAGGCGCCATTCCATTGCGACTACGGGTACAACATAACAATTGGTGACGACGTGCTTATCGGTGCTGATTGCCGCATCTCGGATACTTGCACTGTGACCATTGGAGCCCGGTGTATCTTCAGTCCTGGTGTGAAGCTCGTGTGCGCGACATACCCTATTGACCCAAGGAGAAGAATGGGAAGCAATGGACCTGCTCTTGGCAGGAACATTGTCATTGAGGAGGATTGCTGGATCGGCAGCAATGTGACTATCTTGGCTGGAGTTAGAGTCGGGAAGAGTAGCACCGTAGGCGCTGGTAGTTTGTTGCATCAGGTATGTTTCGTTCCTCAAGTAAATTGCTTGTGCTCAGGAAGCTTACGGCATCCTCAGGATGTACCGCGATTCACAGTTGTAGCTGGCAATCCAGCCAAGGTCAGTCGAGGTATCTACGACGGAAGTGCGGACGGCCAATGAGCGCCATCATGGAGTTCTCGTTTAGCACACCACTCAATTTTCACATTTAGACACTGTCAAGCTCTTCTAGCGAGTGCGACATACGCACAATGGTCGAAATTCCTTTCTTGTTGCTTGCTTTAAACAATACCCTCGTCTTCGAAAGTCTTGCAAATTGGTTATATGACTGCGCATTAGCTTGGCGTTCGCACGGAGCGTGCACTTGATACTGTATTCTATCTGCGGAATCGACCTACCTCTAGCTCAGCCTTTTCAAAGGGATTGGAAGAGGAGCTTCAGACGCTCCAAGCGTCGAAAGATTAGGTGCATGACTTGTGCAATAGGTTCACTTGTTGTAAGACTCCAATTATTACGACTATTCTAATAGACACGAATCACATTGGCACTAATTCCCCCCGGCACCAACTCAGTACGATGATGGGTTTAAAGCTTTTAGTGTTGTCTTCTCGTTTGTCTACCTATTTGTATCTATCATCAAGTATCATCAATCGAAGCCGGCAAAATCTCAGCCATAGTATCCGCTCATCCATTAATTACCACACCTCCATTAGGGTGTAAGCTCTGACCAGAGATCATGCTACTATCCTGGCTAGCCAAGAAAACGAAGCACGTAGCGATCTCCGATGGTTGGGCTGGCCTACCCATGGGCGTGGCGCTAAATTGATCTTGTGCGTATTCCTTCATGGTGCTGGGAATGAGCGGTGTCCAGACGGGACCGGGGCAGACAGCGTTCACGCGGATACCGTAGGAGATTTGCTGGTTGTGGAGCCCGCGTGTGAAAGAGACAATGGCGCCTTTGCTGGAGGTGTAGTCGAGGAGGTCGGGACGGCCGATGTAGGCGTTTACAGAGGCGCAGTTGATGATGGTGTCGCCGGACTTCATGTGCGCGAGGGCGTATTTGGAAAGGTAGAAGAGGGGGTGGATGTTAGTGTCGAAGGTCTTGAGCCATTGCTCCCTGGGCCTCCGTTAGTACACAGTAGGCAAGGGCATTCGTGAAAGACGTACTCGGAGAGTTCTGCGATACCGTTGATCATGTTTTGGTAGGCTGCATTATTCACAAGAATGTTGATGGCGCCCATCTTCTCAAGAGCCTCGTCGACGAGCTTCTTGCAGTTCTCTTGCTTCCTAATGTCGGTTGGGAACAGATAGCATTTCCCTCCATGCTCTTCGACGAGCTTCTTGGCCTCCTCGGCATCTGCCTGCTCCTCGGGCAAGTATGCAATGATGCTATCAGCTCCCTCCATAGCGTACATGATCGCTATGGCTCGGCCAATGCCGGAGTCTCCTCCCGTGATGATGGCCTTTTTGCCCTTGAGCTTGCCGGCAGCTTTGTAGGTCTGATATCCGCCGTCTTCCGTGGGAATTTCCGTATTCACAGGATCAGGGCCCTTCATGTCGCTCTGCTTGCCCGGCTGGGCCTGGTGCTGGATGGGGATTTGATGGCCTAGCAAGGATATCAGTATTGGCTTGCATCCTGTTCAGTGTTTCGGAAAAAGTGTTGGCCGAGCGTTCAACAAGTCAATCGGTGAGTCAGAAAGATATTCAGCAGCGTACGCAGTGAAAGGGGACTCTGGTTCGTGAGACGAGCGTACCGGCTTTGAATTGCGAACCCTCGCTTGTGGCACCTTTGACGGCATTCTTGGCTGCTTCCATATTGGGCAAATTTGTGAAGTGTACTTGTTGACCTGGCTGAATATGAAATTTGAAACTAATGCTATCCAGAACGTAGGGACAAATAGATGTTTAATACTGTTGCACCAAGCGCCCGTAGACAACTACGTCAACCATATGGCATGACGTGAACTGCATCTTGGACCCTTAGTCCGGGAAGAAAGACCGACAGCCATAAGATCTGCTGCAAGTAGGTCATTACCATACTCAAATTCCCCTCTTTGAACACAACACCCCTTATCCGCATGACGGTTGTGGGAGTGGTTCGGATAGAGCATTTTGGCAATTGGTTGGTAGTGACACTAGTGGCCCGCAAGTCCTAAGGTAGAAGCTCCCCTACCGCTTAAACAACACATAAAATTGTTAGCCAGGATGTCTCTTGATACGCCCCCTCATTCAGCTAATTTATTAAGGTCTTCAAAGCTTATGGTTGTCAAGAGATAGAGCACTCTGTCTATGAACAGTTTGTAAAGATGTTCTACATGTCTTGTCTACTAAAGCTCTATTATCTATCACATCCAATCAGTCGATATGGTTGTAGTCCTTTCCCTTCTGTTGACAGAGAGGCGAAGTGTAGTAAGGCGAGGCCTTTTCAACAACGGACGGACGGGATGAAAGATCAAGGAAAAGTATGCCAAGCACTTGTGATAACGAAATAAAGCTTTAGCGCAGTGCTTTGGAGACGTGGACAAGCGAAAAGGGTACTTGGGCCATTCAAACAACCTGTTCCGAGACGGCTGCTATGCACAAAGAAGGATGCGCACTAGTAAGAAGATCCAAAGCTCTTGATGATATCCAATACACTAGGCTGGACAGAATCCGGCGTGGGCCTTCCCTAACCACTCGCCCGTGATCTGGAGGAAGGCATTCCACTAAGTCCGTGTATCTCTGCCCACTGGCGTGCAAGCCCGAGAAACCACTACAGAAGGCGGTAAGCAAATTCATTGACTTCGTAGATAGTCACTCTGAACAAATTCCTTCCGAGGGTCAGCATGTATGTAACCTGTCATATTTCATCATTTTTCTACAGCACATGCCGCTGCCTGTGCCCAAGAGCTCGATGTGTCTTCTCGAGTGCTCGGTAAGCTTGTCCTTTTAACAACACACCTATTAACTTGACAACCAATCCAAGAATTTTGGGGTGAAGTACGAAACGACGATTGTGGCCCCTGCTCTCAAGATCCCTTCAGTGCTCTCGAATGCCATAGTCTTAAGATCAAAGACACCTGCCTTTGCTGCTGCATGAATCATAGCGAATTCTCCACTGACTTGATACGCAGCCACGGGCATGTCCTTCCCAATTTCCTTTGCATCGCTGATGATGTCAAGATATGAACTCGCAGGCTTGACCATGATGATGTCCGCTCCTTCCTGAATATCACGGTTGATCGCGCGGCGAGCAAGCCCTCGACCTCCTGGTGGCAATTGGTAGCATTTGCGATCTCCAAACGAGGGACAAGAGCCTGCCGCATCGCGAAAGGGACCGTAAAGACATCCGGAAAACTTGGCCGAGTATGACATCAGGACGACTTGGTGCGCAATACCAGCTTCGATGAGCTTAAGCTTTATGGCTCGTATACGGCCGTCATTCATATCTGAGGGCGCCACACAATGTGCGCCAGCCTCAGCATATGCCATTGCCACATCGCTGATCCTGTCAACGGACAGGCTGTTATTAAGACTCCCATCATCATGTAGTATACCACAGTGACCATGCGAGGTGTATTCGCAGAGGCAGACGTCAGCGACTATGAAGAGGGAGGGGAAGCGAGCGCGGAGAAGGCGAATGGTTTGTATGACGGGACCTTGAGGATTATCGGCTTCGGTTCCGAGGACGTCTTTGGCGTGGGGAGCGATCGGGACACCGAATAAGATTACGGAACGTAGGCCTTTGCGGACAAGAGGTTCGAGATGAGGGATGAGCCTGTTGATGCCACGGCGGTGCTGGTTTGGGAGTGAGGGAATGAGGGTCTCCTCTTCAACCTGGTCGGATACAAAGAGAGGATAGATGAGCATAGACTAGAGATTTGAGCAATCGGTCAAAGTAAGAGCTAAAGTCATTCTAATACCTTGGTCAATTGCCTCTCTGCTTGCCAGGACCGCGCGAGAGGATGGTTGTAGCCTCCATGCAATTGACTCGAAATGTCCCCCGATATGCTGACACTGGTCGCGGCGGTACTTGTAGATGATCTGGCGTACGACCCTGGTGTTGATCTTATAGGAGGTCTGGAGGCGCGGGATGCTCCATCGTGTGCATTGTCCCTAAAAGCAATGTCGGAGACTAGCGAAGAGAACGACATGGCGATGTTTTCGAGATATGGAAGTTGAAAAGGGGATCCGGTAGTTATGCAGCCCCTCAATCGGAGATGCTACGCTGACGAAATCTGATCGTAAGGGGTACCACGGTCAAAGTTGTGGCGATTGAGTGGTGGGCGGTCTCAACCCAATGTTTCTCAAAGATGGGCAAGATGATGTGATAGGTTGATTACCAGAACGTCGAATGATTTGGATCCTTAATTGAATACGTTGCTTGGAAGATGTGGACTACGAGGGGGGCTGTTGTTCATACTCAGCCTTCTCCATTGCTTACTTTACTGACGTTGTGATGACTTCAGCCAGTCTTGATTGGCTGACAGCTCAGCCCTATGACTATTCTAGCTCTTCCGAGCAACAGCAATAATGCTGATGGTCTCCATCATGCTTATCCACGCGTTGCACCATATTCGACTTTGGCACTGGGTTTGCTAAATAGAATATGGAAGACCTGTTTATTCATGAGTCGTTCCAAATCCACCACTGCATAGAAGCTGGTGGTGATGCAGCCCAATAATGACTTCTCCTGTTCCCCGGGGGTCATAGTCAAGATGCCTTAACGTCAACCCCATCTTCCACGCGCAAAAGAATTGTGACACGGGCCCAAAGAAAATTGCTAGAATTGCATGCTGAAGTGCAGCGTATATGGGCGAGAATGCGTAGAAAGCAACCCAGATAAGTGAACTGCATTGCCAAATGTGTCTTCATATCAAGTATGGGGCCGTTGGGAGAAGCGCCGTCGATGTAGGTAATGATCATAATTTTCATGGAGTGAAACTTCTGAAAGAAGGCTCCTTCTGACACCTTGATACTTTCTTGACACCACAAGTTACATTTATTGGTCAACCAGGAGACATAAGAATTCACTCGAGGCAATTGCGAGGTGGAAGGGGTTCTTGCCTCTGCCATAGCCTGGAGTGACGACCTCTTCCCTTCACGTTGAGTGACTATATGAGTCGGTCTCCATCTCCTCAACCCCATCGAATGCTATAGCTCGTCAGATTACCCATCCACAATTTCCAGTGTTCTTGAACCTCAATGGCCACGTACGGCAAGAAGAAGAAAGGGCTGTTGTCCTCTTTCTCGGTCTTCCACGATGACAAGCCAGACAGAGACACCAAAGAGCAGCGGCTAGGTGAGCAAGCCCCCAATTGCTGTATGGCGATCGGCTCACACCATGTGCAATGACCTTCGCCCTTCCTCCGGCTGTTTGCTTTAAATTTGTCTAACATCGCTTTGCTTTCAGCCTACGCACGTTTTGGAAAAGCAAAGATCAATACCCAGCGTTCGCGAAGCCGTGGCAGATTTGACGAGTCCAGTGGCGATGAGCTTGGGGAGACTGCAGTGCTTTACAACGTACCACACGATCCATGTCGACTCCCCTCTCTACAAGGGCTCGATGCTATTGCTGCAGAGGATATCGTCCGTCCGAAATCTAGCAAGTCCACCAAAATTCCAGAAGACGACATAGGAAAGGTGCGTCTTAAAGAAAGTTTTGCGTCTGAATAATGATTGGACCGGGCTAAGGTCTATGTGTTGGGAGCTTTTACTCTAGCATACTGCGCAGACTTCTTTTGTTTCTCCCCAGATATTCTAATAACGGTAATGCTGATTCCGAAATGTCGTGCAGCCACTGCCACCCATACCAGCCAAAGACCCGTTCGCACAACAGAAACAGCACTGGGAGAAGAGGCCAGCTCTCTCGCAGAAGACTACCAACTTGAAAGTTTCTATCAAGGACGCAAAGTGGGCTGGGAAACCGACCATATCGTCTCCAGTTCTTCAAGAAACAACCAACGCAGCTGTCTCTGTCCCAAGCCGACCCACAACAAGTCACACAACTCAAAGTGCTTACGCCGCACAGACGAGCACAGCAGACGCTGCAGATCTCAGCCACAAGATCACTAATCTCATCACCCAAGCTGCTGCACAAGAAGAGCAGACAAGGGTAAAAGCAGACGCTTACGCTGGAGCGTGCGCCAAATTACCATCACTTGAGAAGCTGTCACCGCTCGAGAGAGGCAGGAACGCGTTCGTGAAAGCCACTCGTGCAATCAAGGGGCGACTAAGCAGCAGTAGCAATGAAAACGCGTCCAATTCAAAGAGACCCCTCGCCCAGCGACACAGTTCCTTTCACGAACTGGACCCTCAAGGACCTCCCCCACAGTACGAATCCCAAGAGGAGCTGAGTCGTTTGAGATTAGATCGTCGCATTGCTGAAGGAGAAAACCTTAGTAATCCCAAGATCAAGTCATTGACAGGTGATGGCAACATTCCACGCAAGCCACTACCAGTGTACGAGACCATGCGATCTAGAAGCATGCGTTCTCTGCCGGCCAAAGACCCGTTCTCGGACGACCAAAATATCGACAGTCGACAGTCTCCTCAGGACTATTCTGGCTTCGAATTCGACTTCAGCAAGCACAAGCACAAAGTCGAGACCCCACAGACTCCGTCAGCAGTCCACGATCAGACCGACGGTGCTTCTGAAACAATAGGTCAGCACTTGGCTGTTTCCCAGTCCACTTCGAGATTCTCTGATATGGTGTCAGGGCTAGCTCAGCATTCAGACACCATGCTTTTCTCGAGTCCTCCCATCGATCACTCAACACCGCAAATCCGGCTGGAGTGTCACCCCGACGGTAGCGGAGACAACCAGTATAGACCATTACTGACACGCAGTCCCTCCGTTATGGAGTTCAGCTTCGAGGATCAAAGTGACAATGATTCGTCCGAAGGTTTACCGCGCAAAGGACATGAACCCAGAGCATCCGATGGGAGCAGCCTGAGCATCAAAAGAAAGGGAGCCACAGAGGATCTGCGCTCTCAGCTAGCACGATCAACAAAGAAAGCCAAGACGGACTCCATTACTTCTAAAGAGGATCTAGGACTCGTGGCTCGAATCAGTGATCTCGATACAGGTGATGAGCGGGGCCCCCTCTCACCTAAGAGCGTCAATATAGTAGGATGTGAAAATCACAGAAAGCCGAGCAAGCGAAGGGGAACGGGAAGGGGCATGAACATCTTCGATGTTGGCAAAGGTAAAGAGCCAGAGAGTAGGGAGGACCAGGTATCCGCAAAACCTCGCGCTCGGCCAAATGTCACCAAGCGAGCTTCTGTGACACGACCAACCAGCATGCTCTTCAGCCGTGGACGTGACTCACGGAACGGCATGCGACGACTTTCGCAAAATGACGATGATAGTATGGACATTGACGAGTTGCAGCTGGACGATGCTACATATCAGGTGGGCAGGAAGAAGAGGTAGATGCTACAGTACAGATTTTGCATGGTGCATTCATATTTGCTTTGAGCTGGCTCGAAGCTACTATCATATCACATGCATCATGGATAATGAGATAGACGTACTTGCTGAGGCGGATCATTGCCGATATTTGCTATATAAAGGCAGTCATCGAGCAGCAATAATGCGAGACATACTTCAAAAAGGTGCAGCTTCGATACTTGCGTGAGATGTACGTGGAAGCGACATGGCGTTCTGCCTTTGAAGGCAACCGGCATAACATACATAGCTTCCAGTAACCTCAAAAGACCTAGGCCTTTGCATTGTTGCGCTTACACTGAGTACGGACGGACCGAGCATATACCTCCAGGAATACTCGCAAAATCATCAAGTGAGCTTCTGCTTGATAAAAAAAGCACGAAGATGCGATAGCTGCCAAGCACAAGTAACACCCAAGACGATTAGCTGGAGCAGTGACCACCTTACCACCCTCGCATTCGTAGACTCCGACTGATCCCTGAATTCAGCCTCTCGCTCCTACAGATCCATATCAGCAACGGTTCACCTACCCACCACACACCATAAGCGAAGACTCCACTCACCCTTTGAAATACCTGTTCCCTTCTGATATCCTGCAACCGCCCATTCAAATCCCGCACCTTCTGAGCAATCTCGCTCATCTTCCCCTTATCCGTACTCTCAATCGCGCTTGTCTCTCCGATGGCCAGATCCACAGACAGTTTGACTTGCCCCTGCCCCTGCCCACTGCTCAGCCAGCCGCCGGAGGTGTGGCCGGAGGGCGTGAAGCAGATGCGGTGGTCGCCGGCGTCTGCGGCGCTGAAGGTGAATTTTCCGGTATGGGAGCCTCGGGTATTCACGACGCGGTGGTCGTTGTCGAAGACTTCGTCGACAGTGACGGTTATGGACATTTGCGGGTTTTGGATGTAGTTGTTGGATTGGGCGTCGTGCTGGAGAGCGGTGTAGTGGCCTGAGAGCACAATTAGCTATGAGCCAGTAATTGGAAGAAAGCTCCGAAGCTCGCGAGGGTTTCAACGGGGTCCCAAGGGGTGTTTATGTGCGTACCAGAGACTAATGTATCCTTAGGAAGTTCTTCGTAGAAACATTTTGGGCTTGCTGAAGCGCCGTCTAGGTAGAAGTAAAGGGCGTGCGACGGCGATATAAAGGTCAATGCAACCACTAGGAAGCTGAGATATGAGGGGCGCGATGGCCTTCGTCTTGAAGTCTCCATCCGTGTTTGGTAGACAGGAAATGAGCGAAAGGAGTTGGACACGAAACTCATCTGGAGAAGATCGAGCCAAGAAATTTTGTCCGGGGGTCTCCACCACTCCGCTCGCCTGGATCTCACCAGGACATCTTGATATTCTCAGCGCGACATGCTTCTGTCTAACTCCGAATCAGTCTTAGCATTGACTTCCACAATTTGGTAGTCTGATTATACCTGTGTGTAGGCCATCAGAACGCCAAAATGATGGGCTCTGATGCGCGCGATGTGTTGGGTCTACCCAGCGTAGGCCCGCCAAAGCCCACGCCCGCAAAAGCCCATAAACCAAGGGGCAGAGGCCCAAGTGAGTGTCTACAACTCTACACGATACATTGACTGTACTGAGACTGCATAGCTGGTATGAGCAGGGAAGTCCTCGATCTAAAATACGAAGGAGCACCACCGATATCAATCATTGCACCAAAGTTCAAGGAGAAGCCGAAGGTGCCGTACAAGCCTCGAGCGTGGGAGGATACACCGTTCCGCAACTCTGCGCGTACAGATGGGCTCATACTCAGACACTGGAGAAGGAAAGGCGATTTGGGTAGTGTTGGAGCTGCTATGCCGGTCACTCCAGCGGACTCAAACGCTGCGTCTGAGATGGATACGGATGACAAAACCGCAACGCCGATTCCTGACTCCCCGTGGGCCAAATACAACGTCAAGATTGAAAAACCCAAGTATACCAACGAGCAGTACGAGACTCACATGAAGAATGACAATTGGACTAAGGAGGAGACCGACTATTTGGTTGACCTGGCGTATGAATTTGATCTGCGATGGATCGTCATTGGAGATAGATACGAGTATCGGCCCTCTCAGGAGTCTAAGGGGAGCCAGGTCCCTATGGCTGTGCCTGTTGAAGCAAAGCCAAGGACCCAGGAAGATCTGAAAGCTCGGTACTACGACGTTGCGGCTAAGGCCATGGTGCTGCAAAACCCGCTGTCAAGCATGTCATCTTCCGAGTTTGACGCCTACGAGAAGATGACAAAATTCGACGCCGGCAAAGAAGCCCAGCGCAAGAAATATGCCGAGCAGCTCATGCAACGGACTGACGAGGACAAGTACGAGGAAGAGATGCTTCTAAAGGAGCTCTCTCGCATCGTTTTGAACCAAGAAACGCTCTACGCGGATCGAAAAGCCCTATACGACCGTCTCGAACCTGCAGCTAGCACCTCCAGGGACAATTTCAGCACGACTATGTATCAATCTAGTCAAGGCCTCTCCACATTATACGCAAATCTCGTCATGCAGAGTAGAGCCAAAGATCTGGAAAAGAAGGAGAAGCGCCGCTCAGCCATAGAAGCTGGGGACATACCAAGCGGCATGGACAGAAGCCAACGCCACTCCATGGGCGGTGCAGACAAGCGAGCTTCTACATCCGGCGAATCCGGTCGCCGCCATCTCAGCGCTCGAGATGAGGCGAGATATGGTGTCTGTCGCCCCAACGAGCGTTTAACGGGTGGTGTGCAATTCCGCAACGAGCGTGTCGCCAAAGCCGTACAAGGCAAATCCCACGCGAAAACCGAAAAGATCGCTGCTGCGTTGACAGAGCTGAAGATGCCACCGAAGCTGGTCATGCCGACTGGCAAAGTGGTGACGGAATATGAGAACCTCGTTGAGAAGATCAAGACCCTCGTAGAAGTACGCAGACTGAGTGAGAAAGTGGAGAGCGAGACCAAAGTGTTCAAGGCGCAGAGAGAATTGCAAGAAGCCAAAGATCGCGGCGAAGAAGTCAAGGAGGAGGAGCAGGCTAGTCAGACGGGAGCCGGGAACGACGACGAGGAAAACGAGGAAGAGTCAAAGCTCGAGACTAGTCAACTGGAAGACGAGTCCAAGATCGAGGATGAGAACGACGACAGCGATGCGGAGGCTGATGACCAGGAGGACAGCAACGGCGAGTCCGAAGATGAAGCCGATGCAGAGGCGGAAGCGGACGCTGATGGCGACGAAAATGACATCGTCGACGAGATGAGAGATCTACAGGAAGACGAGGAGGGCGAAGAACAGGAACGGGAGCAGAAACTCGAACTCGACGATGACGAGGATGGGGATGAAGCCATGGTAGAGGTGGGATCTCCGCCGCCGGCGAGCCCAGCTCCTACGACCAAGAGCGAAGGAGCACGCAAGCGTAGTGCGAGTGTCATCAGCCACGTGAGCAACAGGAGCTCGAAGAGGCAGAGGAAGTAGAGGTACAGCTTGCTATGCTGACTGCGTTGACTAATGAAGCTTGCATGATGTTGTTGCTAGCGAGGCGTTATCAGCTGTAGTCCAGTCCTCTCTCAAGTCTTTGCAGCAAATGGATCGCCCTCGGAAGAAGGGAAAATTCCTTCCTCTGATGAAGATAACCGTGCACGACGACATTGGCTTTGAGCCGACCAGTTGAACAGTATCAAAGGGTGCTTCTCTATGTATCCTGCTACTCGACAAGAACTGCTCGTTTCCAAACGATTACGGAACTCCTACCAAAGAAAATCATAGACATGAGGCATAAAAACAAAAGCCGTTGCCACCTTGCATGGAAAGCCAACAGCTCACACCATCTCGGAAGCCCGACCACAGCGTGACCCCCTATTGGCTTCTGCCCAACTATCCACACCAACACGTCCGGACACCGTCCTATCGATATCTTCGTCTTGCAAACCTCTTGACTCAGGCATGCTATCAACATTCGGCCCCAACCTCTTGATACTCGGCTGCCTTGGAAACATTGCCAGCCTTGTCCTCCCATTCCTTACGCCGCCAAAGCCAAATTTTCGACGTAGAGTAGGCCTACCTAAACCCAGTACTGCGGGTGGAGGGCGATCGATTGCTCCATCTAGTCCTTGCTGCATTGGTCGAGTCTCCCTTGCCCGACGACTTCTTTCATATGAGTGCGATTTCGGCTTCCTGGGCCAAGACGTTGCTGCCAGATTACCCTTCTCTCTTAGTAGTTCATGACGAGCTCCTCTCTGCTGACTGACGCTTGGCTCGGGTAATTTTGGATTTAGACTTACATTGGAGCCGGACCATGGCAGTGGAAGGTGATTTGTACGGTAATCGAAAATGGAAGCGTAGTGCGTGCGGTAGGCCAGGAGACCGACGATCATCCCGATCGGTATGGAGAGGATGATATCGTGATGGTGATGGTTCTACGCAGTACTCTACCGGTCAGCGACGAGCTACAAAAGATCACACGACATAGGGAAGCCGGTTTCAAAGGATTGAAATGAGAAAGCCCGTGGGGACTTACCCTGTCAGCAACCAAACTTCCAGCGATGAACATTGCACCGATGATAGGTGCTAGCACAGCCAACATCTTCCAAAAGCTAGTATGGAAATCCCCAAATGGTTTCAATTTAGCATTGAGATACAATGCCAGGAACATTCCGGCCATGAAAGATGAAGCCGTATGCCCACTTGGGAACGACGTCATTGCGAAAGTGATACTGTGAATTGTCTCAGTATTAGCATCGTGATAGACGCGAATGGTTCTGAATCATGGATGACGATCCAAAATCTGGCATTAAAAAGGGGACTATTGCGCGGAGACTACGTACTCCTTTGGTTTTCCCTGGCAGTACGTTGGGTTTGCAAAAACACGTAAAGACATGGGTGGCACTGCCTTCGGCCGAAGAGCAGCCAGACGCTCTGGATCTGGATTGCATGTGGAAATGAAGAAGGGACGAAATTCGCCTTCCGTTTTCATCAGCTTGCAAAACATAGGGGGAGGGACGGTCTCTGCACACGCACCGATATAGGATTTGAGGATGATCTGAAGGAACAACCTAATTCGCCATCAGTGTGGGATCAATGCCACAAACATGCCTTCCATGCAAGCTCACATACATTAATACCATTGCTTTCTTTAGCGCGAAGAAGGCGGCGTTGAAGTCCAACCAACTTCTGATCCAGTATTGCATGAGGATGATGACAGCGAGCGGTATCAACGGTATCATGATCCCAGTGGTCGTGACCCCCAAGATGAACGGATGTTGTGGGTAGCTGAGCTCCCGAGGTCCATACCACGTCCCTGTGTGTGGGTCGAGTGTCATGGGGAATATTCGTTCGTTTCGACGCCATAATGGGGCCCACTTCAAGATGATTCCCGTCACAGCCAAGCAGGCGAGCAATACGGCCATGTCGAGAGCGGCTAGCTACGCAGGCTCTTGAGTCAGCATTACTATTCCGATAAAATGCTACTTATTCGCGATGCAGTATAGTAGTAAATGGGCAGTCTGTCGTAAAAGCGTACCTTGAGCTGTTGATAGAAGCTCCGTCTTCTGCTGCGAGATGGTATGATGCTTTGGATTCGATCCCTTCGTCGTTGTCTTCGAGCCAGAGGCCGGGCTTGATAGGCCGGCGGTTTCGAAGAGGCGTGTTCTTGCACAGCGAGCGGCGGCTGGTTCTCCTGTAATTCCCGAGTTGGGGGGCGAAGAGAAGGCTCTGCGCCGTCCCCTGATATTGCAGACCGCTCAGGGCTACGCTGTGGACTTGACACACTCCTGCTATTATCCGGGAAAAAGTGTGGTGAGAGCTTCATTGGGGGCAGGTGTGTATTTCTTGACTCGGCAGCGTCGAGGTCGTACTGGGACGCGGACACAAGAAAGGCATCGTCTCCTACGCCATCCCCTGAGATTGCAGACCGCTCCACGCTACGCTCTGGACTAGGCACATCTCTGCTCTTGTCTGAAAAGGTTCTCTGTGCTGGGGAAAGGCGTGCAATGCTTGACTCGGTAGCATCGAGGTCGCACTGGGGTGCTAGCACAGGAGGACCATCGTCCCCTGCGCTGTTCTGTGTGCCGCGCTCTGGGCTCGATTGTGAGGCATTGTCTGTGTGAATGCCATTCGGTTTCGATGGTGATCCCACTGCTGCAGGAAGTCTGACGCCGCCGTGACCACGGTCCGGGCTTGATTCAGGGGAATAACTTGGTGGGAAGGCTTTCAGGCGATAGGGGAGACTCTTCTCCGATGGACGCACGCCTCCGATCGAGCCTCGTTCTGGACTGGACTCAGGTGATCGGGTCATTGGGACCTCATCCAATTGTTTGGAGGTTGCCATGTTCTGCTAGTGTACGCGATGACTATAAAATTGGAGCCTGACGGAGGGTAATCCTGTACCAATCGATGGCCTTTAAGCATGCGTATTGGACGATGAAAGTGGAGGAATGACGGCAATGTTGAGGAAATGGAAGAGGAAGAGGAAGAGGAGATGGTCCAGGGCCGGCACCGGGCTCCTTCCCAGCCTTGAGTGAACTTGGGGAAGGAGCAAATCTTACCTGGCCATAGACTATCATTGGTTTTCGAGGTCACGATCGGCACTCGTGGCAGTTTGAGGGCATCACTCTTAGAAGCATTGGAGATCACAGCTGGGCAATGATTTTCCTCCCATCATGCTTCAGCTGGTCTTATGTCCCAGCTGTCCATTCGCGTGATTCCATTTATGCGCCACAAGCTTCAGCATCGCTTGGCATTTCGCCTTGTTGCCCTGTCATTTGGCGTGATGAGAGAGTAAAGATTGGACATTATGAATTAGGACTATCAATGTAGAACTCGACGACTCCGCCACAGTGCATTATGCATGCATTCTAAAGCTGCTGATCGTGGAATCCAGCCAGTACTTATAGGCAAAGAGACCAACTCTTGCCTTCCTCTCGATTCAATTCGGAATGTAATCAAGTGCTTGGAAGAGCCAATAAGCTGAAGAAACCGCCAACGCTAGGACGGGCTGTGAACGTAAGACCTGGATCCAATCCATAGCTGTATATGATTAGCCATAAGCCTCAGTGTGAGGAATTGAAGTCATGAATGGAGACTCACTCTCCGCCAGTCGCGTTGTAAAGATCAGTCATTGCTCGATTTGTAGGTGTCTCATTGATCCATTTTGCTATGTCAGTGATGAACATAGATGTTGTGTTTGCTGACGCGACAGCGGCCGCAAACATCTGCCAATCGTCTGTCACAACGCATTAGTATGGGAGTGGGACAGATGAAGGGGAATGGTAGGACCCACTCTTAGCGAAGTCATGTCTTGTATCGAGTGGTACTCCGTATTGCTCATTCACACTTGGATAAAAGTTGCTCTGCATATCATAAACAGATTGAGGCACGAGGTCGAGGCCAAGCTCCTTGTCACCATAGAGATTGTATAGCAAGCCCTGAGTGTCATTCATCCCGTAAGCGAGAGTGGTATGTGGTGGGCTTGCATCCATAGCAATTCCAAGAGTTTGCCATTCTGCAATATACTCATGAGCAATATTTGTGTATTTCGCTCCAGTGGTCGTGTTCCCCGTCAGGTTTGCAATTACAGCCATAGCCTCAATGCCGATGATACCCTTGAGGGCCAGATTTGTTTGATTGGCCAGAGCGCCAGCGAAATCATCAGTGGATATCTGGCTTGCTGGAATCAATGCCTCTTGAATCAGGTACTGTGTCCACTGATCAAGGATGGCGTAGTGCTGACTAAGATAAGCTGTGTCCTTAGCTCTCTGAGCGTACACAAGACTCATGATGAGCATGTTCCCGCACTCTTCCAGCGGCTGTTGCTCGTCGTTACCAGACGCGTGACCAGTTGCATTGGGATAGTGGGTTCCAAGATCATGCATAGAGTATTTGTTGGGATACTGTCCTGATTCCTGATTAATGAACAGGGGATCCAAGAGCAACTTCAACAGCGTTGGATTCGTGTAGATAAGGATGGGATGGAAAGGGAATATAACATCCACAGTCTGAACATTCCCATCAGAACTAATTTCTTTGAGGAACAAGTACGGCGTATCTGAAGTACCTGCCAGCTGCGTAGTACCAAAAGCTTGGCGAGCAGCAAGGGAGGTAAGTGTCACATATTCAGCACCACCCTTAGCACTGGAGTCGCTGGCAACCTGGTTGTCAAATGCTGTTGCCAAGCCAGCAGCAGTGGCGTAGTCGGTATGGAAGAACGCCAGCGCATCAAGCTCCGTAGGGTAATAGTTTGTCCACAACGAGGGTAGATTTACGTTGCCGCTCGCTCCGTCGAATTGGATTGCTGACTCCTGAGTCAGACCGAGAGTGAAGAGGGTGCTGGCGGTAGTGGCTCCAACAGATCCCAGGTCAATAGCGAAGCCGAACGTCGGATACTTGTTATTGATCGATCGGAAATTCGTATCGTTCGTATCACCAAGAAAGCCATTGTTCGTGAAGGCGGTGCGGACATCAGTATCAACGCCGGATTCGAAGGTCAGATTAGCAGTGTTATCGGTTGCCCAGTACCAATTGCCATAGTCAGTCTGGTCTGCATTGATCTCAAAGTTAGCCTAATTACGATAGTCTCTCCATAGAAGCAAACAGGCTGCGAAGTGGTCAAGAAGGAGTCGCTATTTCGGTCTTGTTTCCCAGTTCAAAGAACTGCCTTGGCCAGAATTACTAGCTTCGGAAAGTACATACCGATGGTCTCAGACCATAGTAACTGAGTTTGCCGGTAGAATTGGTGGTAAGCGATCTCAGTGCCCCCATTTGCCGTGACTCCGTATTGCCATTCAGCGATAGCAGTTCGGTCTCCAGACACCCATTCTAGAACAGACTGGTTAGTGGTCCGCAGGACTGGTCTAGAGCTTTCCGCAGAAACTAACCAGCCGTAATGTCGGTGTATAACTGCACGTGGTGAGAAGCCCCATCTGCAGAAGAAACAACAACATCGAGATAAGAAAACGGCAAGGATTGGCGCTTGAGGTCGGTTGGGTTCACAGGTGAGAGGAAGGTGACGTTCATGGTGACTAGCCCGCCGACATCCATGATGAATGTGCTTCTCGTCGACGTGTACTCGAACGATACTTGATTGACGAGTGTTGGCAGAGGGGCTGGCGCCCCCATCCACGTATAGACGACATTATCGACACGTATTAGGCCAGTCCAACCCAAGATCTGGCCTCTGTACCAGGTGGTCAGACATTGTTTAGAATTATTGGGGGAAGACTCACGCCCAGAAGGTTGGCCATTGTCCTGCAAGGTATCCACCGTTACCTGGACCTCCAGCTTCGGAATCACTGCCAGCTTGTTGCCAACAGTTGACGTATGGCGATTTTACTGCCAAAGGAATTGCTGGAGGACGAGCTGGAGAGAAAGTTGAAGCAGCATAAGATAGGTAAAGGCAAGAAGCAAGAGGTAGTGCAAGGTATCCAGACCACATGATTGCGAGAAAGAGAGAATACTATTTCACCAGCCGGAAGACCATGGGACATCTTGCACTTTATAGAAACCCCGTAGGCAACATCTCATGATCCCCGCACGCGGCATCTCCAAGCTTCTACAACTAACTTGAAGCTCCGGGATTAGTCCCAGATACATTCTCGATGCTACGTACATGGTAGCACCCAACTCACGGGCAAATCTAAATTCTCCCAAACCATTTGCAAAGCATGATGGGGACACATCACTATGCATACTGCATTCTGCAGACTCCGGCTTGACACCTCCCCCCTGCAAGTGGAGATTCTGTACAGCACCAAAAAGGCAGGATGTTGGCATTGCGGCTGATCGAGAGCCGACGTTTGGGACCGATGAGCGGCCTGACTCGAGCTCCTTCCTGGCCCGCAAGCCTTGAATCTGTTTCGACCGAGTTTGCCTTCTGAGGCATCTCCCCCAGATTTCCCCCAGACTCCCACAGACTGATCGACGGGACTGGCAAGGAATATCAGGTGGCTTCCGGGAGCTACGCAGTCCAGGATTCCTGGTGCCGGAGGCTAGAGCGGCCGTCAATATATCGAATGGGCCACCTTCGTTAGCCCCCTAGTAGCTGCTATATTTGCCTAATGACAAGAAAGTCTTCTGACCAAGCGGACCAAGATCATGACTATCACATTCCTAATGGGGCACTTCTGCGCCTTCAGCACCATGTTCTCGTTCAAGAGACAACATACTTCGAGAATGCAGATGCACGAGAATGAGATACGGGGAAAGCAGAGGACCATAAGATGATCGTATTCTCAATCGGTTGGAGCAGAAACGTTCGGCCGTGAGCCTAAGGTATGTCCGGGAAAAGAAGGTGGTCTCCCTAAAGTAATTTAGGCTTCTTAGCCCCCAATCGCCCCAACGGAGATTGCGGCACGAGACCTAAAGTAGATTTACCGCGTGAGCCGCACCTTGTACCTTGTCCCCACGATTCAGACATTCAGACCGTACACCTTTGCCGAAACCTGAACAGTCTCACTCGACCGCTCTCGCATCATTACCTTGGTACTTGCTCATATTTATCTTCATCAGAGCTCTGTAGTTATGACGTTGGCAAAAGTCTTGGATCGCCCCACGCGTGCTTATTAGGAGGGACTGCGCAATCCCTGAAGACTGCAGTAGTTTGCAAGAGCTGGGCAGGTAGGGTACTAACCTGGGCGAAAATGCGTATGCTCGGGCGGTGCAGCGTTACCCCACAGCATCTTCGTCGGTATCTGCAGCCCCTCCGAGGATCATTCGTGTTACTATTGCATCCTCTCCTGCATACTCCGATTTCAGGCCGTAAGAGGTGACCCATGTCAAGACGAGGCCGAGCATTGGAACCTGATCGCTCCAGGATCTTCGCTCCTTCCTCTATCAAATTGGTTCATCGGCTGGACGATCCCCTCTCGACAGATGCCTCGGTACCCATCTATGACGCTTTCAGAGAATTCGGAGACACCAGAGATTAGCGACACAGCCAGATGCACACATCACATCATAGACCAGCACCCCACTGTGCCTTCAGGCGATCGTACTTTCGCTTGTCGCTCACACTGGGCCCAACCTTCCGCCTGGCACTCACAAAATCCTCATAGGTGATGCCCTCATACGTCTGATCATTGCTCTTGTCGTTCCTCTTTATGGCAGCATATCCAGCTTGTTTCAGCAACTTCTCTAGATCCGCACCACTAAAGCCTTCACATTCTGCGGCGATGTCTCCGATTTTGACATCAAACTTAGTTTTAGCATTGCGGCAGAGAGTGCGCAATATGTCCACTCTTTCAGCTGCTTCCGGCAGGTCCACAAATAGGAGCGTTTCGAGTCTGCCGGGTCTAAGCATTGCCGGGTCTATTATATCTGGCCTGTTCGTTGCCGCTATTACATATATACCTTGGCGGTCGCTCAGTCCGTCGAGCGCCGCTAGCATTGTGTTGACTACTCTTGCGGAGGATTCTGACAGTGACTCGTCTCGCTTGGGCACGAGGGCATCGAGTTCATCGAAGAATATCACGCAAGGAACCGAGGAGCGGGCGCGATCGAATACTTGGCGAACCGCCTTCTCAGATTCTCCCACGTACTTGTTGAGAAGCTCGGGGCCTTTGACGCTGATGAAGTTTGCCCTAGATTCATTTGCCACAGCCTTAGCCAGCAATGTTTTCCCGCATCCTGGGGGCCCCCAAAGGAGAACTCCAGTAGGTGCCGTGATGCCTACGCGCTCGTACTTCTCAGGGTTCCGGATGGGTTCAACTATCGCCGTAAGCAGTTCCTCGCGGACGGGGCGGAGGGCACCGATCTGTGCCCACGTTGTCTCAGGAATAGTAGCAAAACCTTCTCGTTTGGCCGAGGGCTGTATTTTAGGCAGCGCAGTTAGGAAGTCATCAAGCGTGATATTAATTGCTGCGCCATCCTCTGACGGAGGTTCTTTTGCCCGTTTGATCAGTCGGCGTAATTCCAAAACCAGCTGCGAGCCTGGTGCAGTCTCGTTGACGACTTCCATCTCATTACTATCCGCGATCTCCATGGCTTTGCCGTCAGCTTTAAGGGTATCCAGATATTTCTTGATAGCTGCCGCACCGGCCGTAGAGACCAAATCTTTGAGATCTGCACCAACAAATCCTGGCGTTCGTTTGGCAAGATCGCGGAATGGAAAATCTTTTGAAAGTAGCATATCCCGTGTCATTGCTCTCAAGATCTGTTCCCTAACCGCTTCATTCGGTACACCAAGATTAATTTCTTTGTCAAATCTACCGCCTCGCCTCAGTGCAGGATCGAGGGAGTCCGGCCTATTTGTTGCCGCAAGCACAATTACTGCTTTTCCGCCAGTCTTTTCTAAAGCCAAGTCATCCATACAAGTGAGTAGCTGGGCAACAATCCTCTTTTCCATTTCACGCTGCGCGCTTTCTCTTTTAGGGGTTATGGAATCTATCTCGTCAATAAAGATGAGACATGGCGCCAATCTCCTAGCCTCTTCGAAATGTTCTCGGAGTGCCTTTTCTGATTCCCCAGACATTCCTGACACTATACTCGGAGCAGAGATTGGTATAAAAGGTACCTCCAGCTCGGCAGCAAAAGCATGCGCGACCATGGTCTTGCCACATCCTGGAGGACCATGTAGGAGTATGCCACGAGGTGGCTCAATCTTAGATTTGATGTATATTTCAGGTTGCAGTAACGGTAGAACCATCAAGTCCGTCAATTCCTTGATGACTTCGTCAGCACCTCCTAGATCTTGGCAGCTGACATGCGTTGGAGGGGAACGATCGACACCAGGAGCCGCTTTGCGCCGCTTTGCAGGATGATCCTCGGTGCTCTGGCGTTTTTTCGATATCGCTGTTGGGGGTGGTAATCCTTGTTCTTCCGCGGAGAGTTTTGGAACGCCGTTTGTCTTAGATGCATTCTTTCCCCATAACGCGACCATTTCCTTGTTCATGCCATTGGTGACAGGCATGCTCATAGCCTCACACTTATCAAAGTCCCCTTCTATCGAGTCCATTTCGTCATCGCTAGCTGCATCTTGCTTCATGACACCGAGGACTCTTGCGATACTGTCCTCGAGCAGCTTCTTGCTCTTCCTTTTGAGCGTAGAGTTCGACTTGTTGACATATTCGTATACGAGAGGTACCGACAATTTCGGCAGGTGATTCTCGGTGAAATCGGCAGATTCACCAGCAAGTTTGACGACGATTGAATAGACCTAAGAGCGTAAGCTTGCGACGCATCAGACTGGAGGACCACCCATACCTCCTGGTCCAGCCCTTGGCGCAGAGTAGCTCTCCTTTTAATGCTTCGTGAAGGCATGAGATGCAGAAGTACGAAGCAAATCTTTAGAGAAAAGGCTTGAAACCAGAGAAATTTCGCCAAGACTCCTTATCGATAACGAAATCGCTAGACTATTCCTGGATGCGAATGACATTCGAGTAAGGTTCGTTGAATGATCCAGATCGGTACTGTCACTTGTTTGCAGCTACCAACGAGATCATGTCGAGATGGGTCAAAACTCAAGCTCGCACAAGATTTCGGCCCAGGACAGGTCTGACGATTATTCCCTTCATGAATTCTCCTGTTAACAATGACGTAGAGCCATCCTCGATATGAAAAACCAGCGCGACAAGCTGCACCAATATCAAAAGCGCATCACCACAATCACCTCTCGGGAAACCGCCATCGCTCGGGAATGTCTCAGCCGCGGCGATAAGCCTAAAGCTCTACTTGCACTCCGCCGCAAGAAGTTTCAGGAATCACTCCTTGCGAGATCAGACAGAGAGATAGAGACCTTGGAACAGCTCACAAGTGACGTCGAATTCGCATCCGTTCAAAAGGATGTCTTGTACGGCTTGCAGCAAGGAACTAGCGTACTCAAGCAGATACATGCCGAAATTGGTGGAATCGACCAGGTGGAGAAGCTGATGGAGGACAACGCCGAGGCGAGGGCATATCAGGAGGAGGTCAGTGAGATGCTGAGAGGCCAGATGACGAACCAAGATGAGGATGAAGTGGAAGATGAGTTGGAGGCTATGGAGGGAGAAATTGGTGGGGTAAAAGAGCCTATGGAAGAGCCTGATACGGTCCGCTATCCTCCTGCCCCAACGAACGAGCCTGTATTTGCTGGGGAGTTGAAGCAATCTGCGCAGCAGAAGGCCAGAAGGAGAGCGAGACTACAGGAGAGGGCCGCGGCACAGACTGCGGAGCCGGTGCTAGCATAGGTCTGTGGCTGGCCCTTAGCATAGCGATGGCGTTGGGAGTACAAATTGAGCCACGCCAAATCTATCGCTCCCCATGAGAAACGCGCATGGACAGGGCTATTCATGGCGGTAATAGTCCAGAGGCTAGTCAAGATGCCAGCTTCTGCCCTTGTATTGGCAGTCATGTCTCGATGGTCTGTCAGTCTAGCTTGAGCCTGACTAGTCTTGTACACTCTTCTTCATTCAAGCACCAAGTCGACACTTTCGCCCGTCATGAGTAGGTTGCCCTTCAACTCTACGGCTGCCGGACTTGGATTGCGATATCTGCCCCAGAGTCGTCTTTGCATTTGTCGTAGCATCAATTTAATTCGTTCATCCTGCCCCTATCGTTCTAGGAGCGCCTCACGGCATCTCCTAAAGAACGGGCATGCCTCCGTCCACGGGTATTCCAGCAATGCTAGGTCTTCGTGCTGTATGCTACATCCCATGCCTCCCTCCACTCATAGCTCCCCTCTCCCCAATCCCAGCGGCCACCTCGTGGTCCTTTGGGTTCGCAGCCTTCTCATACAGCACCTCGAAAGGCTCTCTATTTAACTCCGTGAATTCGCCTTTGAACCCAATCCAATAGATCCTAGTGACATCGTCTCCATAATTGTCTTCGAAGAAGAGCGTCAAGTTGTACGTGTTTCCAAACTTCGCTCGCTTGACTTGTAACTCTTGTATGTCATTAGTTTGGCTCACGATGAGGGTTTGTGTTGGCTCAAGATCTCCGGCGGTGGAGAAGTCTAGATCGTCTTTATTGTGGAAGACTTTGAGGGTCTGCGGGCAAGAGTCTGACGTATCGACACGTATGAGGATGGCATGGAGCTTCAGAACGCCAGTAAATCTGTGGAGATGTCAGCTATCATCAGCTTTGGAGCTTTTCGAGACTCACGGAACAAACATAAGCATCTGTTCATCGGAGTCGCTGGCAAGTTGTGGGTTTGCTTCTAGGCGCTGCCGCCACGTCTTCTTTACGACCTTTGCACCGGCATGTGGTTCGCTCTCATTGAGTGTTCGAATGTTATCAAAGTCTATTTGCTTCCAGATGAGGGACTGAAGGGCAGGTTCTGTTTCATCAGTGTGGTCGTGCCCATCGTGTCCATGGTCATGATCATGGCTGTGGTCTCCGTGGCCTGAGTGGGCGTGATCGCTGTGGTGAGACATGTTGCATGATGTCGAGGTTTTGGAATGATGTAAAAGTGAGAGTTGCCTCAAGCCTACCCCCTTTTGACCAAACAATCTCTCGAGCGAATATTGCAGTTTAGAATTTTTGAATTATGTCTATGTACAATTGCACGATGTCATGGTGACATGCAAGATATTTCAGCACTCCCCGAACGCCATGCTCCGTTATCGCCTGACTTGATAATATGCCGACAGCGAATCATCGAGGAGCCAGCTTTTTTCTATCTTCGTCACATCACGGATGAAGATCTTGTTCCCAGTCTCCATAATCTCGTGGAAAATGACCCAATCCGCTTTCCGATTCTACTGAGTGTCAGGAGAATCCACAAGTGTCCGCTTGGATGCAGTACTTACAAACATCAACGAGCTGGGATGAGCATGCAAAGTCACGCCGCCATTAACTGTTTTGAAGGTGCCATCAGGCTGCATTCTCGCCGCATGAGCAAAGTATCCAGCTGTTAGGCATTTCCTGATCTGCTCTCCTCTGTCGGAGACACCGTCTGCCGTTTTGTTCGAGCCCAGTGATTCGTCCACATTGATATCAAACCGCTCGAGGTACCGCTTTAGCTGGCCTCGAATGCTTACTGCGCGTATCATAGATTTGTAATTGAGATAGTTATCTCGACACCACTTCGAATCCTTCCTGCCTTTAGTGATAAAAGCTTGATAGACATTTAATAATGTGAGATGGTCGCCTTCTTCGGCAGCAAATTTCCGTCGCGCTGAATCTGTAGCCTTCTTCTCGCCTTCATGATGAAACCATACAGCCCCTTGCAGACTGGTCATTGCTGCAATGGAAAGGATCTCGCTTAAACAGCCCATTTTAGGGGCAGACAGAAGGACCTTAGCCATCATAGGCTCCACTGAAAGCTCGGCCATACGCACCCCAAGCGGTCGAGTCAACTTTGCATATTCATCCACTGCACCTATCGAATATAGAAGCTCCAGAGCCCGGACGATCAATTCCGCCGGTGGGGGTGTAAGAAAATCGAACCGTAGGACGTTGTCGATGCCAAGAGCCTTGAGCTGAAGGATGATGGGTGCGAGATTTGACCTTTGAATCTCTGGCACCGTAGCTTCCGGTAAACTCTCATAAGATGACTGTGTATACAAATGGTAGCATTTTCCAGGCTTCGTTCGTCCTGCTCGACCTGCTCGCTGCGTGGCCGAGGCTTTCGAGATAGGTGTAGCAGTCAAAGTCTCAATGCCAGTCTTCGGATTGAATGCTCGTAGCTTGACAAAACCACAATCAATCACGTATACGATGCCTTGAATAGTCACTGAAGCTTCTGCAATATTTGTTGAAACAATCACTTTGCGAGTGTGGTCTGGAGCCGGCTCAAAGACATAGAGTTGCTGCTCGCTTGTCAAGCCAGCGTAGAGCGGCAACGAAAGAATCTTCTGAGCCCGAGGATGTAAAGCATCTGCTCGGTCTGCGATCAATTGCAGAGCAGTGTCAATCTCCTCTCGACCCGTCAGGAAAACGAGAATATCGCCATCCGGCTCGCTAGCATGAATATCGAAGACAGTCTTCACTGCGCTCTCTAGATAGTCCTCAGCAGGACCCTCCAAGAAAATGGAGTCAACAGGATACATCCTTCCTTCCAAGCTGATAATTCTGCCCACAATGCTCTGGGGCTTCTCACTGTTAGGTTCGTAGTTCTCTCCAGAAAAGAAACCAAGGAACTCCTCAGCCTGTAAGGTTGCACTGCTAACAACAATCCGTAGATCTTGTCTTCTCTTTCGAATCTTTTTCAATACGCCAAGGAGAATGTCGGTACTTAAGGAGCGTTCATGAGCTTCATCAACCATAATTACGGAGTACCTCGATAGGAGAGGGTCCGCCAGAGCTTCCCGTAGAAGTAAGCCATCTGTTAGAAATTTGATACGAGTCTTAGAACTGGTCAAGTCTTCAAATCTGATCGAATAGCCAACTTCTTCACCAATTTGGCATCCCATCTCCTCAGCCACCCTGGTCGCTACTGTAGTTGCAGCTACTCTTCGGGGCTACGAGCGGGTCAGTATCTCTAGTCTAGAGAAATTTATAATCGATAATCCTCTAACTCACCCACCTGAGTGACCGCTACGAGTTTTCCTTCTTCGCACCATCCAGCCTGCTCGAGAAATTGTGGGATTTGGGTCGTCTTCCCACTTCCAGTCTGGCCTACTACAATGGTGACTGGGAAAGTCTCGATCAAGTACAGTAGACTCTGACGATGTCTGGCGATGGGCGGAAGCGCAGAGGGTTTGTGAAGCGACGGTATGAACGAATTCGAGAGATCGAATTCATTAGCCATTGCAATCTGGAACCAAATCTACTGTCTTCTGAATCGATTGTAGGCCAGAAGTTGCGCATATTCATGGTTAAGTATAATGGATTTGAAACCCGCTATTGGTGCATACAATGCTTTATGAATGCCTTCACAAACTTTGCCGCAATAGCCGCGTAAGGCGCAGTCCAGGAAAGTACTTTAAGTAAAGTACTTTAGGCAGTAATGTATCTAGTCTGCTTTGTTCTAAAGAGATGCAATCTGTTGTTCCATTGATATTCGAGTTATTTATCGAGAACCACGGCTCCTCCTTTATCTCTGCTTTAAAGCCTGATTGTCAATATGGAGGCCATGGCAGATCCAGGAAAACCGGTATGTTGATCTAGCGTCAGTCTGCCAGGCTAAATGTACCGCACTGAGGTTGTTATAGAAGCTAGATGAGCGTCCAGAGTCACCGACTACTGCAAGAGCATTAGACTTTGACGACGAGCCTATAGAAACGCCGGCACCACCACCAAAGGCAGACCACCCATCGGCCTTTTCGCAACCGGCATCCGTAGAAGATGTTGCTCCGCCAAAGCCCCCTCGTCCATTAGCCCCAGAACAACAAGCAGAGAACACACTCAAGGAAGCATTTCCCTCCATAGACGCCGCGGTGGTCAAAGCCGTTTTACGGGCAAGCGGTGGGAAGGTAGAGCCGGCTTTCAATGCTCTGCTTGGTTGGTTTCTTTGGATCCTACAACTATTTTGGCGAGAACTCAGATTGTCACAGGCATGTCCGACCCAGACGCTGCAGAACCAACACCTCCAGTCCAGCCTCCAAGGCCCCAACGAGCACCTACGGGTCCAACGTCGACTGAGGAGGATCAGCTTGCGGCTGATGAAAGATTCGCACGGCAACTGGCGGAACACTACAATGGAGCTGCTGCTTACGAGGCCCCTCCGAGATCAGTATCAGGGGCCAGACGCTCCCACCCGCGTGATCCTCCAAGAGGAGGAGGCGCCCCTAGACGGGAGGACTTTGATAACGATCGAGACCGTAGCTTCTTTGATGGTATTTGGCTCTTACAGACAGACAGCCTGACACTGATAAGAAATGTCAGATGAGTTACCCGTAATCCGCGACAACATTAAGAAGGGTTTTCTTGAGACACAGTCAACCGTCAACAAATGGGTAAATAGCCTGAAGAAGAAGATTGATGGTGATGAGGAAGAGGAAGATTTCCAGGGGAGACCATTGCAAGGTGGCTACACGCCTCAGCAACAGCACGGTGGCAGAAAAAGTAATGAATTTGCGAGGCGTAGTACAGACCGCGAGCGATACGATGCCGATCCACAAGTACTTGGGGACGATTTTGCAGGCCTTCGAATGACAGACAATGAAGGTATACATTCTGCCGAATAGTGTTTGAGCAATCCAAGCTAAAGATCCAAGCTCCCCCACGTCGTTCAAGTAGGCCTCTTGCAAATCCCGATCTTTTCAAGCCAACACCCCCTCGTCCCCGATCGAATCAATCAGCTCGGCGAGTTTCTTTCCAGGACGGTCCACCAGAAGAGATTGACATACATTATCCGAAGTCGCCAGACCCGACACATCACCCATCATCAGGCGCGGGCGGGAAATCAAACAAATGGCAGCCACTCGCAGCTGTTGATCCTACTCCTGTTGAGGACCACGATCCTTTCAGCCTAGGTGACAGCGATGATGAGGAGTCGAAGAAAAACGACGTCAAGGCAGAGGACAGCGAGCGTCTTAAAAAGGCGGCTGCTGAAGCCATGTCAGATAATATTGGATCGTCGGATGCGAAGAAGCTGGAACCTCAAGAGAGATCTGTTAGTTTGGGAACAGGAGAAGCAGAGGCCGGAGATATATTGGCAAAGCCATAGTACCTTTTGACGCCCTGTGTGATGACAATGTAGACTAGCATGTGAATTTTTTGAACATAGCGAATGATACCATATGGCTGCTTCGCTCGTTCACACTTATTGCTGCCTTCCCAGATTTCTTTGCTACTCCACCAAACATGAACACGACCAGCTTCACAAAGATCGGCCCATCAATCAGACTCCTGGCTATGTTGCTGTTGGACTTTCGCACCCTCTTTCCTCAGCTCTCGAATGACGTTCTGTGTTCGCGATCATTAGTCATATGTGCGCCCCGCGCATGGCCAACTACTGACCGCCAGAGCTTCTGGATTGACGCCGTTCTCGATCAGCGACACACACAGGGACAATGTGCTGCGATCCAGATGGGTGTTCTATAAGCTGTCAGAATGTGATTTGGGAAATAATGGAGCATGCATACTAGGAGGAGAGAGATCTCAGATAGAATATCGATCACTTCGCGGGCAGCTTGCCGCTTAGAAGCCAAGTCCACGCTCGGCATGACGATCCAGTGGAGGTTCTGCAAGACGAGCTTGGTGTTTACTTTGAGATATCGAGGCGGTTGATGCAGGTCATTAGCGCAATCTTAGCCGCAGGTCCGGGCCGACCTACCACAGTCGCGCCGTCACGATCAAGTTCGCTCCTCTTTCTCACGGTGAGAAGAGATAGCAAGTCATTGCTTATTATAATGTAGCCTACATTCGATCACACACTAGCTGGAAAGTACACGAGTGATTGTCTTTTCACAAATTACCAAGAAATTGGCTTGGGGACGAATCAACTACAGGAGCATCTTCTTTGGACTGAAATAGTGAGACTTGGTGGTTATTGCTATACCTCGAGCGGCTAGAAAGCAGAAGTGTGAATGCTATTTAGATATAAGTTACCAAAGATCGTGGAACGTACGGAGTAGCGTTGCTCCGATTGGGAGGAGACGAGAGAGTTGAGGGGCCTACAACATGTTCTTGGAGTCGCTCAATATTTGGACATGGTCATTACGTACATTGGAAGATTTCATGCTGCTCTTACCAAATAATGAGCAGATATGCGGCAAATTATTAGAGGCTGCTTGATGAGTTGATATCCCGCCGAGATGTCCACAGGTGAAAGCTAACTTGTTGGGGCTTAGCGATTAGGCAGTGGTCCAAATTCTAATTGTTATAAGGAGGAATTTGCTCAAAGCTCGATTAGCTCAGCGGTTAGAGCGAGAGATTGCAGTATCCAACAGTTATCTCTAGGTCCTTTGGTCAGTTTTCGTGTAATAGGATTCAAATTATGCTCCCACTAATATTCGTCGGTGTCCAGTTCGAATCAGAGATCGAGCTTCGTCATTCAACACTTCAATTTTTTGCTGCTGTGATGCCCACCTGGGCGGAGACGCTGTCTCGCTAAATGGCGTTCGGCTCAGAGTATGTATTCAGGATGTTAATTGTTAGCGCGACAGACACTACCAAAATAATCCCTGTCGCGCTAACAACTAACTTGCTGGACACCACAGTAGAGCGCTTGCGGATTAGCTCCACTACGCAAACTTCCGTGGAGTGGCATGTTCCCCGTTGTTCAAAAACTCGTCGAAAGTCCGAACTGGGACAACGCCTCTAAAGTCGGCATCTTTGCCCCATTTACTGTATCGCTTTGAATCCGTAGCCTAGCGACTGTTTCGTCAATGCAACCTTATCCGTGATCTACTCCCTCTGTGGACTAATTAGCCCGGTTTTATCGACGTTTAGGCCGGAAGTGGAGTTTACAAGGCCATCCAGCCGACGATGACTTCAAACGAGCAATACGAAGAATACCAATCCTCATAACATGCCTCGAACGGCTAGAAGGATGAGACCATGATGGAATCTCTTCGCGACATACAACCGAGTCTTGAGCTCGTAGCTTTGGTCGTGCATCGAGTACCGAGAAGTATGGAGGAGTGCGAAAGCGCCATTGTTTGCATGGTACATATTCAAAGATGTACAATGCCTTGTTGGCTGGCTAATTAGGATAAGGAGACCATATGAAAGCTATCTGTGAGCACTCAGAATCTGAATAACGACTTGTATGAAAGGCGCTTCGTCTGGCCCTACCATGTGCGCGCCCATTCTACAAATACTCCGCCAATTTTCGCTTTCATTAATACTCAAAGCTTGTTGGCACAACATGTATAAACACTGAGGACTTTACCCCATCCGATTTGGCAGATTTCTAGAAAATATTCCGCGATCGTGAAAGTCCAAACCACACTTTCAGCACCATGCTTTTGCAACGCCCACACAATGGGGAAAACCAGAGGGACTGCACTCTTTTCCTGTTATATTGTCTTCTCAACATGGTATATCACATCAACAACCTGCCCATCGAGACACTTCATGACATTCTGCAACGCGTACGAACTAGCTCCACGAAAAGCGAGCTTCCCCAATCTGTGAGCCTTCTATCCTGCTGCCACCTTCGGCACAATGTCGCAAAGCTTATGTTATGGAGAGATGTGGTATTGAATAATGACTCTCTGCCGCTCTTTCTCGCCACCGCCAATGAAGCAAACTTGGCCCTTGTGCATTCTTTGATAATCATCACTTCACCTAGCCCCAACCATTGGGTGAAGGGAAATCCGGCGCCCATGTATTATGGGGGGAACAAGTAAGAGGGCGTCTCAAGCGGATGATATACCCTACCCACGTTATGTGGGATCTTCTTGAAAAGCTGGCTAAGGTTATGCCTAGTCTGGTGAAATTGTCCAGCTTTTCCTTCCGTGCGCAGCCCATCAACTCCAGAGGCAGTATTTGTCTTATTGGCCATATGCGTCCATGGACCAAATTCGCGCTAAAAGCTCTTTTGAACCGCTTGCCTGAGCTGCACAGGTATCGAGCTCGATGCCGCTGGACAACATGATTACCAGTCAGAGATTCATCTCTGTGACACGATCGGACAGATTCTACCACGCATGAAGCATGTCAGACTCAGTCTGAACTACATATGCCATTGCGCGTTCGAACCAGCAAACGGCATTCCGGAACCCGTCGCATCACTCGAGACACTCATCGTCAATCTGGTTTGCAGCGTTGGTTATGGCTGGCATACCTTTGCGTAGCGTACCACAGACTGCAACCCAGCCTGGGATACTTTCCCCCCCACGATCACCAGCAGACAATTGTCCCCATGATGGTATCTGCAATCAGTGCGAGCGCATATCCGAGAGCTACCCGCATTAGCGTCTTTTATGTCGACAAGGGTCCATACCCGAGGGAGACTCCAACAACAAATTAAGTCATATATCACTAGAAGAGCATGACCTCCTCTCAGACACAGTCACCAAGATGCCCTACATTGTATCAAGACTTTGGCCAAACAGCGATTTCCTCCGCTACATAAATAGCAAAGGCCAAAGTAAGGGAGCGCTTGGGAGTTGGGAAGACTTGAATACGTTGGCTGAAAGCAATGCATGGGGGACGGCGATCCTAGATCTCGGTTGCCATTTGCTTTCGCCAAATCAGAAGTTGCGCAGGACAAGGGTTTTGTGTTTAAGAGTATGCCTGAGATCGATCTGAAAGAACATCACCAGAGCAAGATGAAATTCAACTTTTATATCATGCGTGGGACATACATTTTCTCGAATATCTTGGCTGGTGTAGGAACGAATGGGACGATTTCGAAACATGTGGAGATAATTGACATGAGGACCGGGCACGTAACAATCATTTAGGAGATCATATCTCCGTACAATAGCATAATCCTTTTTCCCAACACCTCTCCCATAGGCTAAACTTTGAAGTCTCCAACATTTCCACTAGTGTATCATGATAAAAGGCCAAGATCCACGCCTTGAGGTTCATCAGACATCACCTAGGAAGGGATACCATAAGAATAAAGACTTTGCAAATTTGCAGATCCTATGAGGCAAAAGAAAACCGATCTTTGTGATTGCTCAAACTTTTCTGAGGCACAAAAGTCATTTAATAACCAACTTCTGTGAGAAAGCTTACCCTCGTGCATGCGCTCTAATATATGGTTAGTCCTGAACAGATAAGGTAGCCATGCGATTTCAGAAATGAGAACAGGTCGATGGTCAGGCATTTTAAGGCAACTCGGGGCGAGGTCAACTTGTTCGAATATGTGCGTTCAGCCCATTGAGCGAGTTTGTCCATGAAATAGGGGGCTCTTAAACAATTTACATTGTTGACGTGGAGCTTTATCTGCGACATCGTCGCATACCGCATGTGCTTCTAGCCATGCCTGGACCAACCGTCGAAATTTATTTGCCTGGACCTTTTCATGCGAACCGTGTTGCCCTCCGACACCACACTCACATCCCTGTTTTCTCCTTGAGCTCTCCAATCTTCTTACTGGCTTCGGTCTTTCCGATGCCCTCGGTCGGCACTTTCTGAACGAGTTTTTGACGTCAGCATGCTTGTTCTTAGTTGTGATTGCATATTTGCGATAGATCTAGAGACTGAACCAGATTCGATATAGAGTAGCTGCTCGCGAATCATGTCTTACAAATTCTAAGATTGTGTGCAATAGGGGAGAACAGCTCCAAAAAGACATACCTCGCCTGCCTCACGTGCCATGGCGGCTATGTAACCAGTTTGTTTCCCACTCGCTTTGTCGTCGCCGGTTGTCCATGTGTCCGGGTTTTGGATCGGCTCCCCAGCAGTGGCGCCTGGGTTCTGTGTGGCTTTGTTTTTCAGGTCATTGATAGTGATTGAAGCTTCGGATTTGTTCAGTTCATTGGGATTGATGTTTTGAGCACCCTTTTCGGCTGCGAGGGTCGACATGAAAGATTTTTGTTTCTCCGTTGGTGCATCGTTGCCTGTGGCCCATTGAGAGGGTTTGTCAAGTTGAGATGTCATTTTGAAGCAAGGTCTGCTTAGGTTGAGGAGCCTATTTTCAGGCTTGTTTCAATCAGTATCCTTCCACATTATAGGCTTGACGATTCGCTCACAAACGTACAGAAGGGTAATCGGTCTTGTAACTCAAGCTTGGGGTGGAGTCGGAACTGCAAATTGTCGGGTCAATCGACAGTAATAAGAGCAGAGAAACATGACTAGACGAAACGAAGGACTGGGAAAGGTCTTCCAGCGCGTCGTCAACTCATGAGATCACCATTTGCTTACCTTACTCTAAGTACTTTACAGATAGAGCCAAGGCTTAGTTTCAGATAAGCGAAAGTCTATATGACGGCTTGGCGTCTACTGTGTACCTTACTACTTTAAGAATGTGCTCCCCGCCACTCAGCCCTATTTCTATGTGGACAAACGGGCAGGAATGTTAGGAAAGCACACGCAGCTTCCAAGAAATTCTTACAGGATGCAGGATCATCACCACATTACCCTTTCAGCGCGGGCGCATAAACAACCTACAACACAGATAGAAGTATGACCATGCCTTGGCCCCGCCTCCTGGAGAATGCGCGAGATCTCCTCCGCAACATGCTCACTCCCCCTTCTCCGCATGAATCTGATCCTTGGACGCGACACGAAGCCAATGTCGCTATCCACGAGTGTCTGTCGAGACGTCGCCCACCCATTCCTAATGAGATAGTTCTGCAGATTCTCGACCACCCAAGCCGCTGGATCCGCACTCAAATCAATACTCGCGTAGCAACCGATGGCGAGCCCATTCGCGTCAGCAGTAGCCTGCAGAATTGTGGTGAACAGCAAATACTGGCTACAAACCCTCTTTCTCAGCCCGAAGTCCCACGCATAAGGAGCGTCGTCTATACGTTCACATCTAGGGATCAGGGGTGGAGTTCCTTTCCAACTCAACATGACACATATGAGGGCAGCTTCACATGGTTCGAAGCTAGTCTGACACGTCCTCTCGCTCCGGATCTTGTCGAGTCCGAGAGGCAGGATCTGCTCCAATTAAAGGCAACAAAGGAAAGGACAAGGTACGAGCTGCAGAGAAACAGGCATGCTGGCCGACACCCGGAAACTTACAGGCATGAGCTTGGGACGGATCACAGGTTGCTACAGCATGCGGAAGAGGGTGACAGCGTTGTTTTATGGGCTCGTGCCAGCTTTCCGGGATGGGAAAACAGACTCTTCAATGCGAGTATTGAAGTGTGGTGTGTAGACGACCTTACTGGGAGGATGCATAGTACTGCTCGGTGACTAAGACGGCGAGTCTGTCAATTGTGCAGCCGTTCAAATGCTGTTGGCCACGATCGAAAAGGGCTATGATTTTTACAAACGCTCTCTCGTTGTATCAATTATGCTGAAGAAGGTTATGTCCCCTTTGCCGGACCCCTAAAACGACAGTGGTAGTTGACAGTATTGTTAGCGGTTTTGATTCTTTATTCCCATGGTTGCATACAGCATACGCGCGAATGATTGCTATCTTCCTCCAATCCTAATCACACTAGCTAACGCGGCTTGGGAACTTGTGACTATGTTGTGAAGAGGTAGAATTACCCCGAGGCTGAAAAACTAATCACTCGATATATAATTAGTGTCCTAGCGAGTGTTTTTCTTATCTATATATTTCCGCTGACTATGGAAGGGCACTACTTCCCGTGTTTAATGACTGTGTTCCTTACATCTACTACTGCCGACTAATGAGGAGGCGCTGGTACCTGCATCTGTCGCGAACGCGCAAGCATGGCTATCGCAAATTTATATTGAGCGGACCAATAATGCACATCTCGGTACGTCTTATAACTTACGCTGCATGTTTTATTATCCGTGGATCAGCAAATGCGCTCCGAGTATGTCGAGTCCTGCGTCAGTCTTCTTCAGCTCAGCGATGGAAAGGATTTCACTTGCCGTCCTGTTTGCCTGTCTGATATTCAATGCTCTAATAGCGACTGCAGCCGCGTTTCCAGTGTTGTCATCAACATTCGATCCAATTCTGCTACAACCGTCCAATGCAAGCCTCGGGTCAGCCGAACTGGTCACATTCACCAGATTAGTGTTAGCCGTCCAGAATCTGGGTCAAGACATTCCAGAGGAGGAGGTAGAAGACACCTTAAGAGCGGCGGACCGAGCAATATCCTATGAAGTTCAGAGGCACCCAGACCAGCGGATTCCTAATGACGGGTTTGATTATCGCCGCAAGGATGGCAATATGCTTGTTTTGATAGTAGCGAATATTGGAGAAGAGATAAGTTGGAACCAATTAGCGCGGGTGCTACAGGCATTGTATCGGTACATGACAGGAGGACCAGGCTTTCCGGAAGCGCATTATCAGGCATTGGATTTCGAAATCAGAACCATTTCTCATAAAGTTGTGGGGGTTGGGTTGGTTCGGTATTTTCCACCTGACTCAAGCAAAGCTCAGAGAAGAGCTCTACTCTCTCCGTCAAGCCTAGATGCCCATGAGACCGGCCTCCGAATGTTCGACCTGCCCAGCGCCAAAAACAGGACTGCGGACTCTGCCACCGTTCTGTCAGCTTCCATCAAATACTTGATACCGAATACGCCTGTCACTCTGATCATCACCTCTCTTGGCACTCGTATTCCCTCTTTCGAGTTGGGTGCGGGACTCACCAATGCACTTCGCAGGATTACTTTCTCCGCAATAGGCCACGCTCACGACCCAATACCCGAGAACCATTACTGGTACCGCGACAAGGTCAGTCGCTTGTGGTTCAATGTTCTGAGTATCACCAGACATGTAATCACCTGGCAGCAATTGAGTTGGGCGGTGGCCGGTCTACTTCAATGGATGGAGAATGGAAATTGTCGAGAGCTTGCATTTGAATTTGAAGTTGTTGATGAGGGCATCATAGGTTTTGGCAGTGTAGGATATGATCCACTTTCACGAGGTGCATCAACGAACACCAGCGGGGTTGAGAAGCGCACAGCAGCTGCAAACGAGCAATCCCTGCAGTTACCTGGTAACACTACGGTCTTTTCAGTTCCTTCGCCTCTGGGCGAATGTACCATGATCCCGGACATGGGGATACAATTGTGTTTTCGCTCCTTCGGCCTGCATATTACCGCGTATGAGGTCAAAAGAATGTTCGATGGTGCTTTTGTGAAGATCAAGACTCTCTCTAGGATTGATCCAGAGGACCGGGTACCAAACAATTTCTTTCACTATAAGGATGATTTCACTGTCACTGGTGATAGCATATCAATCACTATCCAGGGAAGCCCCCGAGCTACTATCCTGTGGATAGGATTGCAGAAAATATTAGCTGGCCTGCAATTATACATGATGGGGATACGCCCACGTTTACCAAAGCATGAGCCGCGTTATCAGGTTTTAGCATTTGACATCATTACCTTTGGAGACGTAAAGATGGGAGAGGGATGGGTGCGGCATACCTTTGAAGGAAATGAGATTGGGTCTGTGGAGCGGAGGACCAATGCCAATGGCACTTCCCAGCAGTTCAATAGTGTTGCGCCGAGCCTACCAGACACCAAAGATTACAGCCGCGTTCTCATCTCTGTTCCAGATCTCGAATTCTACTTCCGCTTCCACGGCGATGCAGTCTCACAGTCCTCCATCAATGCTCTTTTCAATCAGGTCTTCTTAGCATTTCCGGTCTCTGAAGATCTGGTGCCCGGTACTTCATTTCATTCCCGCACACCATACAGCAAGATCGATGGGGGAACCTCCCTCACTATCGAGTGGCTTCCGTCGTACCGAATGACCTATCATACGTTGCACAGGGTTCTGCTGGCGTTGCAAAGGTATGTAGATGGGGACGACGATGAGCGCCCACACTGGGAGGATCTGGGGTTTGAATTGATGTCACATGGTCTCGGGATTGGGAGTGGCATACTGTGGTATGTTTCCGGAAAAGTACCTTCGGGAAAGCCTGGAGCGGAAGCCACGGCGGTCCCCAGTGGGAACCTTTGGTTGCCTACCGGAGGCGCCAACTCGACTCTCTCGCCGCGATACAACTCAACTATTCCGCCCCTGCAAGCACCCTATCCTTTCCCCGTACCCGGCAGCCCTATCACGCTCTCCATCAGTCGCTCATCCACGCCGATGTGGGGCATTGGTATGGAGCTTTTCGACCTCCTAGCAGCCGCCTCGAAGGAGATTGGCCCCGTCGTCAAAGCGCACCCCACATCCAACATCACTCAGAACACCTACAAGCGAAGCACTCTCTCCGAACATGGTAACGAATTGGAGCTCAATCTTCATGCTGACAAGGGTCATGATATCTCGTGGCAGGACTTGAACGATGTCCTTCATGGGCTGGATGAGTTCTACAGCTACGATCCAGACACCGGGTGGTATAGGAGTTTCGCCTCGCGGTTTGATATCAGCAAGGCTGGTAAGGGTAGGATTGGGTCTGGGAGGCTTAGTTTGGTCGGTAGTGGAGTGGCATAGATTGGACAAAGTCGTTTGAATATGGCAGTTGATTTGAATGGGGTCTTTGGAGTTTTGATATCGCGATATATGCGCTTCAATATCGGAGTGGAGGACTGATGGAAGATTGATTGCATTATTGCAATCTGATGTTTTGTTCTACCTGACTGACCCTTCATTTTTTGTACAAACATTAGACTCTTTCTTATGGACTTGCTGTTGTACATGGCGGCAGTTGTTCGAATGATCTGGAGGCGTTGGTAAAGGTTTATAGCATACTGCTCTTATACCAATACGTCGAGTATGATGAATGCGGACCACGGTGTGCCTACTTGATGAATTAGTTGACGAAGTCAATCGGTGAAGCTGACAATTTTTGAGGTGATGAACGCTGTTGTTGGTAGCTTTGTCATTCTTCTGGACAGCATATTAATGCTGAGATGCTAAAATGCTAAGGGCGGTGAAGTCTTAGATCAACGATGGACCTAATGGTATATAGTTCGTGGCGCGACTGGGATAACAGGGCACCGACAGCAGTTTGCATTTCTTTGCTGCAACGGCCAACTTGCAAAGTGGAAAATGAACGTTGCTGGAGACAATGCTCGTCGACCTCATGGTAACGCTGTCCGATATCGTGTAAGTAACTGCTTGTCTGTTTCGTCGCGCTTCAATTCGCGGCCGTTGCTCATCCTCTTTGGCCACGACTGAAGAGAGAGCGGTTCGTCGAAAAATGGGAGAAAAGGTGAGATAGAGTCTTGTGTTTTGATCTGATGTGCATTCGGTCTATGACGGTGGTAGGGAGAGAGTAAATTCCCAACATGATACTACCCTCGCTGGCCTGCTTCGTCAGATAAACACATTCACTATCTGTCCGTCCGCTTGATCAAGAAGAAATCAGAGTAGAAGTAGGTTTGCTGCACGGCAAATCACCAGGATACCACACTTTCCAGGAAACTTCTCGTACCACACCATAATCCAAAAATACCAAAACCTCCTTTGAAAAGTCCCCCAGTGGCCGGGCAGCCGGGTTGGCTCAGGGGCAGCCGAGGGCGTACGGGCACTCATGGACCCCGGCAGGGCCACGTGCAAGCAGGCCATGGGCTAGCAGAAGGCCTTTGAAGCCCGAAGCCCAAGGCCCACTAAGGGCTGTTGTGCGTAAGCCCCGGGCTTGCCAAGGGAGCGCTGAGCGCCCTTAGTCCTAGAGAAGGTATACCCCGGAGCCAGCCCCAACACCGGGGGAGGCTAGGAGGACCCTGGGAAGATGCACATAACGGTGGTGATGGGGGTAATATGAGTTGCGCTTGGGGCCACTGCGCGCGTGTGGTATTTTTGAAAATGGACGTGAAATATTGCTGGAAATTGTGGTATTTTTGTAATTTGCCATATCTTGCACCGTCACCTATAGATGAGCAGATGATCCCATGGTCAACCCACCGGCGGCGGCCTAGCATAGCCGAAGAGAGCTCCCTGAACAGGGCTCGGTCGGACGACTGACAGGCGCATCTTCGGTGGGCCTCTCGGAAGTTTCCTCGAAGGGGTTGGAACATTACCTGTGATCGCGCTTGATCCAAACGCCTAGACCATATAAAGAAGCTGAAACGCAGGTACAATTCTAGCCTATGCTACTGCGAGCACAACGCACATCATCATTGACCAGTTGTTCGCGCCATACCACGTACCCAATGACATACCCGTGATAAGAACAGCGTGCCGTATGCCGACGAATTTGATAGAGGTCAACAGTTGGAGACGGGACGCTCGTCATTTTCCGCAAAGAACTGAAGATTTCCTCCTGAAATCTGCCATAATTGAAATAATCACAAGGTGTGGATTAGCATCGGCGTCAAGGACGTATTCCACCGCACGGATGGCATTCTAGTTTGTGAATGTAAGGTATTTGACATGGATATACCCTCACTCGATGGTGCCTGAATCGCTCTTTATCCAACGGCGCGGTCCGGTCTATGAGTACCTTAAGTACTTAGCTTATATTTGGTATTGCCACCCGGCGCCAACATCCCTGTCGCCTCCTTTTCGGCAAGCTTATCAGAGCATCACCTTCGACCACACATTCCCCAATTTCGCGCAGAGAACCAATGAGGCACACCGCCAGTGGCTTTGAGTCAAAATACCCCAGAATCTCATGCAGCCAGACTTGTGTAGGATGGCGCTCCCAGCCTCTAGCATGGCTTGTCGCTACCAAAGCGTGCCGAGAACCAGCCAAGCCACTTACTTATGTTCCAGCTGCCCAATAAGGAAGGCTGCCGCCTCTACTCGATAAGTCGGTTCAATCTGATGCCTCGACCGGCCTGACGTGATTGGCGTGCTCCTTCTCAACGTCTATCTTCTAAACGACGTACGGACAGCTCACCTCGAGCTCCTTCTGGAACCCGCCTAGGATCCGAACAATCACCCCCCCCTCGCAACACACTAGGGGAAGAGACCATTGGACCACCTTCTCATCCCGGTTCACTATTGCTCAGGCATACTTAGACAACAATGGGCGATCTTCTTAGTTCTCGAGGACAATCCCTCAATGACCCAATGAGGCACCTCCAACCGCAGGAGCAGTGTCGGCATGTCTACGTGACGCTTGCATTCCAGCTCCTGGTGGTGGCATTCGGCTCGCTCGGCGAAGGCTTTTGACCTCCAAGGGATGGCGAGGAAGGGTTCATTTGTCTATAAAGAGGCGCTCGCATCGCCGCAAAATGCATCACTGGAAAGTCGCCCGCTCACAACTTTCGTTTGTCTCCCACCACTTCTTCAAGCAAGGAGCCTGCAAGTCGCCCTTTCACCATGCACTTCACCGCTAAGGTTGGTGCGGCTTCGGCTCTTGCCACTCTTGCCACTGCGATTCCAGCCGACTATTCGCCTGTCGAGAAACGTGGTGTGACTTTCAGGATCGACCAAACTGTTGCCAAGTCACTCATCCTGTCTGGCCCAGCTTCGGTCGCCAAAGTCTATGGCAAGTTTGGCAAGGCTCCTCCGGCAGACGTCCGTGCTGCCGCCGCCAACAATGACGGTACTGTGACTGCGAGTCCAGAGCAGTATGACTCCGAGTATCTTTGCCCAGTCTCCATTGGTGGCCAAACATTAAATCTGGACTTTGACACGGGAAGTTCAGATCTGTCAGTAGCCTCTAACTTCGTTTCATGATCCTCTTTGTGTTAAGCAATACTAACGTAATGTAGATGGGTCTTCTCTTCAGAATTGCCCGCTACGTCACAGGCCCGCCATTCAGTCTACGACCCTTCCAAGTCCACTACGTCCAAAGTTGACAGTGGAGAGACATGGAGCATCTCGTACGGCGACGGCAGCACTGCGTCGGGCAACGGTAAGTCGCACCGTGGCCCATTTGTCTATTATGGGCTGACAACGTCCAGTTTACTTTGATACTGTGAAGGTCGGTGCAACGACCGTAACAAGCCAGTGAGTGATCTGCAGCCCAACCTTCACTGTCTTGTCGCACAGTCTTGAGTCTCGAGGTATTTCTCCGGATTGTATCTCGAGGCCAAGGATATTGCCCGAGGAAGCCATCATTGACTGTGGGAAATATCATTAGAGCAGTCGAGCTTGCGCAGACGATCAGTGCTTCATTCCAGTCAGATACTGATAACGATGGGCTCCTTGGGTTGGCGATGAATTCCATCAACACTGCCTCTCCAAACCCTGTCAAGACATTCTTCAGTAACGCCATTCCCACTCTAGCCTCGCCTCTTTTCACAGTCAACTTGAAAAAGGGTACCCCGGGCAACTACAACTTTGGCTATATTGATTCTACCGAGTACACTGGCAGCATCACCTACGTCCCAGTGAACACGGCTAATGGCTTCTGGGAATTCACTGGCAACGGTTACGCGATCGGCAGTGGCGCATTCGTCTCATCTTCCATTGACGCCATCGCTGATACTGGGACCACCCTCTTGTATCTCCCAACCACTGTTGTCTCCGCATATTATGCCAAGGTCTCTGGCGCAAAGTATGTCAGCTCTCAAGGAGGCTACACATACCCTTGCTCAGCCACGCTACCGAGCATCACCCTTGGCATTGGAGGCTATAAGGCAGTTGTCCCCGGCTCATACATAAATTATGCTCCAGCAACAAGCACTAGTGAGTGCCGCGTCCCAAGTCTCTTGTTTACAATAGTTAACAGTATCCAGCTTGCTTCGGTGGTATCCAGCGAAACACCGGAATTGGGTTTTCGATCTACGGAGACATCTTCCTCAAGTCGCAATTTGTTGTCTTTTCCATGGCCAGCACTCCCCAACTCGGGTTCGCTGCCAAGCCCATATGAAGAAGGTCACTGGACGAAAGAGAGCGACTGCATATACCAACTTATCTGCATGTTTCCTTATCTCCCGATTCGATATCATAGGTCCACGTTGATTCTTACATTTACTGCATTATCTCGCATATATCATCATGTATTGAGTCATCTGTTCGCATTCGAATCATGCCTACAGTATCCGATAAGCACAGCCGGCGCATGGAAATAATCAGCTATCATGAATTCTGCTGTCGTTGAACTAACCTCCACCTGCCACATTAAGCTTCTCATTGCCGAAAGCCTTCTGCAGCCAACCGCAAAGCAAATCTGCAGATCATTTCATCGCTCACAACCGTCGGAACAGTTTGAAGGTTTTTCGTAGAGTGTATCCGTACATGGTCGAATTGGCAGTGATCCCCGCTTTCGGTATGCAACAATACATTGAGGCACTCATAACGCCGTATCGACAACGCCCCGTGGTATTATCCACATCCCGCTAGCACTTTTCATGACTCGCGGCGTTCGGCAATCTCAAGAAATCATCAGAGTCCTGACAAATACCCGGCCTGGACCCAAGGCCGCGGTCTCTCGTGCCTATCATGGCGCTATCATTGCCATGTCGTGAATGTTCTGCTTTCCCATGAAGTATACCACACCCAGGCACTCCTCTCGCCTGTGCAGCCCTCCCAAGTCGCGCTTCACCATTCCCTTCACGTCTTCACCTCAGCCTTTTTCGGCTTAACGTGCGGTACCGTCTCGTAAGCATTCGGCTTCCTCTTGCCTATCGAAGCCTTCCCCTTCCCCTTCCCACCTCCTTCCCCATCAGGCCCACGACCGCACCCTTCTTCCACATCCCCATTATCATGCGAATGCTTCCTCCGCTTAGCCCTGCTCTTGCCGCCCATTCGCGCTTTGCCATCACCGCCCCCACCGTCACTTTCACTGTCGCTGTCACTGGAGTCGCTGTCTGAAGAGGATTCTGATGATGATTCGCCGACGGGGTGGGGGGCGTGGTAGATGCAACAGACTGGGATGGGGAGTTGCTTGAGCGCCATGTGAAGGCCAAGGAGGAAGAGGGGAGCATACCTTTTGAGCTCTTCCTTCCTAATCCCTCGTTATCCACCACATCCTCAGCCCATTGTATACGCCGCGACGTACTCGGTGCTGGGGCTATGGCGCGTAAACGTAGGACGGGTGTTGATGTCAAGGTCTGGGTGATTGTTGTCGTTGTTGTTATTGGAGTGGAGAGGGTGTGTGCGGTGGAGGAGGGGTGGTGGGACGGAGCGGGCATTGCGGACGAGGCTTTGGGCGGTGGTCTCAGGGCTGTGAGCAGTGGTTGTAGATACGCTGTATAGATCTGTAATGAATATCGGATCTGGCGCTAGAGTGTAAAAGAATTGTACCGCTTCCTTTGTTTGTTCACCACGGTTCACCAATACCAATTGCAAGGCTTTTGTATTATATTTGTCAGCTCCAAAATACATGTGTCCTACCTTCAAGTGTATAAAAAACTGCCCCACCAAGCCCACCTCTTCATCTACAATCCGGCAAGTTATTGCTTCAAAAAGTGGATTCTTCCATGCTCAATGTACGTATCATCGCCTTCAACAAGTGGATCAGTAGCAGCCGGCCATCCTTATCGCAAATATGTTGATGATGTTCGCCCTTCATGCCTTTTATAGACGATGGCATGTTCCATTGATGCTCTTCGTCTGAGTCAACTCGACTTGGAGCGGCTCATCATTCTCAGCCCAAGGCATCGCACAACCATTCCCAATTTCCAACCCATTTTCACGAATTCAACTCGTCTTCCGTTTTTAGCTCGCCAGCCATGACTCGCGGACAGCGGACTGCTTTTGAGACCGCTGTGTCTGGGAGTCCTCTCTTTAGATTACCTTTGGAGCTTCGGACAATGGTCTACGAGAAATTGTTGATCCAGGAAGGGGGTATGTCTATCCCTAATGATGTTTTTAAGCGGGTAAGAGCCCCAAGACGAGGTTCAAGACCTGTGTACTGTGGTATCTGTACCGCTGTCTTCTCAAATGATGATGACCACACTCGACACCGCTGCTTGTTCCAATTGTTCAAGTCCGATACCGATGATTTAGACATTCCGAATCTTCCTGCTACTTCTACTTCGTTGCTCCGCGTCTGCCGTCTGATTCATCTGGAAGCGTTACCCATTCTGTACACCAAGAACGCATTCTATTTCGGCAGTCCTGCCACAGCACATGCTTTCCTCTGGAAATCAAACCGCACACAAGCCGTCCTCATCCAGGAATTAATCATCACATTAGCCCATCCCGACTCACCTGACCTCTGGTGGGAGTATATCAAGAGTAAAACTGGCCTTGGGCAGGATTTTCCCCACCTGAGGCGAATGATCATCAATCTGAAGAATGAATTCGAGCTGGCAAGTGCCGCTGAGATACGCCCTGTATTTCAAAGCATTGCAGAGAGTGTCCGAGACTTAGACTGGGTGCACATCAACAGGTTAAACAATGAGAAATTGCTTGACTATCTAAAGCCTATGGTTTCCAGATATAATGGCTCGCAGGTCCTCCAGAGGCAGGTTCAAAGCCATGTCACAGAGTGCAGTCCAGATGACTCCTGGCGCCCTAAGACAATTCGCTGGACTTCTACCGGATGCTTAAGATTCGTTGGCTGGAAGAACGCAACTCTCGGGTGTGGCACATCCGAATCACGAGCGCCGTATAAGCGCAGGCAGACTGAGCCCTCCAGGCACAGGAAGCAACTCTTTCGACTAGGAAGTGGTGACGATGACGCCTACTCGGCAGGCAGCTCGTTTCTCTAAAGTCGATTGATTACGAGTTTCGACAGCCGCGAGTGATGAACAGGAAAACGACTCCACGCAACTACCTGGACAGATTAGAGTGTAAATATGATATGCTTTAGTGAGTATCACACCTAAGCTTAGCTGTGTCCTTCACTGATGGCCCGTCAGCCTCTCCAGGTTGCAGCCATGTTTTCTGCTAAAGCTCCATGCGCGAAGCCGTTAGGCAAGCACATCTGAGGCAAAACGACTCGATGGTTCTCTTTCTAAAATGGCTAGAGGAGACCTCATGCTTCGATCTTGCAAACAACCCAGCAATGTCGAGAGACATGATGATTGGCAAGCGAGATACTGTGCCTTCAAGACACACTTCAACTCCGATGTTCTGCCTTTGGCCGTCATCATTCACCAGCCCACCCAAACATACTCCGTTGGTTGCAAGCATTCCGGCTTATATCTTACCGCACCACATCTCTCTGGTCACCGCTCCCATGTTCCCTCTACAGAACACCTCTGCACTCCTCAACAACACGGCATCGTGGGTAAGAGCCGTTTCCTATCTCTCACTTGCTCGCCGTAATGACCATACTAGATTCCCAATCTCCCTCCCCATCTCCTTCAGCCCAGTACATACAAATACCGAGAATACAATCAGGACGGCTCTAATCTTGACAATGATTGGGTAGCTAAGATACTTAGCGAATTTGACTTGGGAACAGCACCAAATGTATTTTGCTGGGACAAATTACATAATGAACTGCTAACATTGGTGTATGAGCAATGTAATTAATGACGCTAGTGTAAGGACAAAACTAATATTCCGGTTGCTGCATGCCTAACCTGTGAAGCAATTGAGAAGAAAACTAGAAGATCACTAAGTCCTCTTAAACAAAACAAGATTATCGAAAACATGAAAGTACCCCTACAGCGACGCGCCAAACAAAGCCTCAAGAAACACATCCACACTCCACCCCTTTCCAACCAGCATCCTCCTCATCAACCCCCATTCCCCCTCAAAGTTTTCCACCCTCACCCCCATCCCCCAGATCATCGCTATCCCCAAACTCCAATGCACACAGCACAGCTATCCATAGAGAAGAAGCTCGCAACACCCACAAACACGAACCCCATCCCCCCCCACATCCCCCCTCCAGTATATAACAAAAGCCACCACAGAAAACCAAAGCGCCGAGCCAGAGTCAGTCAAAGCCACTGCAGTTTGCATCCACGCACCACATATCCCTTCCCTAGTCGCTCCGCTGATCTCCTGCAATTCTTCGGTGTAAGAAGAGCACTCTTCCATTTTTACAATGTGGTGCTACAAGTCACCAGCTCTGACGTGCGTATTGAATAGATATCGTATTGCCTCATCTTGTGTTCCGGTTTGTGGCGGGAGTGGTGTTTGCATTGACCCGTCTTTCAGAATAGGTGGGAGCTAAGAATGTCGTCCTCGCTTGTATCTTGCATTGTGGCTGATGGGCGGGTTGATTGCATTCGGGCATGTTGATGCAGGATGGGGAATTGATACTGAGCCAGTCCCGAAGAGGAAGCTCTGAAAGTGTAGTTTATAGATGGAATGATAGGAAAGGACTGCATGCGAAAGAAGCACAGTCGCGCGCATAACAGGTGGAGTTTTTATCGAGACATACATGGCGTCTTGCATGATCTACCACATCATTCATTACTACAACGAGTCAGTGCAGGCCAAAGTGGCGGCAGGAGCAAAGCAGCCGCCAACGCCTCGCTCGCGTTCAATGAAGCAAAGCATTTCCTACATGTCAATCATCTCATTGAACCTCAACACACCATTGCCTCTAAGCATGCCATCAACACCCTCAGGCATTCGGTAGGAGCGGGCAGGGGCAGCGTTCCCGCTTGCTGGAGGCTCTTCCGATGTGTCCGTGACGAGCACCAGGCCGGCGGCCTTGATCGACTCAATCAGGGAGGGGACCATGTTCTTGAGAATGTCAGTACTCTCCCGTGTGGTCTGTAAGTTCCATGAGGAGAGGAGCATGTACTCACCAGCAATCTTGAGCTGCAGACTAGTCCCATAAAGTTGTTGCTTTGTGCGATTCTGACAGCCTCCTTCACCGACGTTGAGTGATGGCCGCTACTATTCACCACTGCACCACCTGTGGAGGCGTCTCGTTTCGCACCAAGATCATTACATAGTAATACAGGGTCTGCAATCATGTCAACGTCAATAAATTAAGAAGCAAAACAGAGGACTTACAATTTGGCTGCTTCCAATTCAGTGCGGTGCAGACATCAGGATTGTACGATGAAAAGACGATGGACCGCATAAAATCCGGATTTTGCTCCTTAGTTGCTCTTGCGTGATGGAAAACTTCTTTCAAGATAGCATCGGCGTAGTTATTGATGTTGGGGCTTGGGCCGAGGCCAGCAGCCCGCTCCTGCACTACGGTAGGAAACAAAATCTGAAAATCGATATTTATACTAGTAGGCAAGTATGCAAGGACATCTCGTAACGAGACGAAGGATGTAGCGAGTATTTGGTGGATCTCTGCAATGTCCTCAACAGTTTTCTGCGGTAGAGCGGCCAAGACCTCATCGCCGTTGCCATATTGATGACCGAGTGACAAATATTGCTCATGGCTCATTCTAGCGATTGGAATTTCCATTCCATAATGGCTGATGGACCATTTCGGGTACAGTACCGGCACTCCATCGTTTGTGAGTTGCACAAAGAGTTGCACATAGTCCCCGGACAAGCTGGACCCCGTGATGAAAGCACTGGGATGGGTATCAAGCTGACTTGTGGCTCTCCAGTAGGTTGCAAAGTGTGTGATATCCAGCGGTATGCCATGGAAAGGCTTAATCACCTGGAATTTGATACTGACCTGGCCAATGGCTCGTAACCGAGGATCGAATAGTGGCAAGCAGCATTGGCCACAGCTGTCTTTAATTGCGGTGAAGAGACTAGGGAGGGCGACGCTCTTAGCGATGACTTTCGATCCGAAGGTAGGGTAGATGTCAAAATCGATGGCGAAAGAGTCTAAGTTGTCAATTTGAAATGAGATGATTTTGAAGTCCTCTTGTATTGGAAGCCTGATGTTCCGTGGTATTACATCTGAGGACTTGGAGGAAATCGTGAGACGGGCGGCAGGGTATTTGCTATCGTGATAGAACACAATGGCGTCCGAGCCCGCTGCTTCGAAGCTTAGCTGAACGAAGGTCTTGCTATCTAGGAAATTATGGCCATATCGGCGGAGAGGGATGATCGGCGGTGGGAGGGATAGATCAGGAATACCATCTGCATCCAATGGCATTGGCGCGGAGCCTTTAGCTACGGGAGAGATTAGAGGGTGGGTCATCGTTCGCGGGACCTCGATGGTTCTTGCGTCGGTGGAATTGAGGAGCTTCATGCATTTTAGGTGTCCTTCCCAAGTTGCATAATACATAGCCGAGTACCCTTTCTCATCCAGCAACTGGACATCCACGCCTTTTCCAAGAAGTACTCGAATGCATTCGACTCGACCTTCCGAGGCTGCATGGAACAAAGGTGTCCACTGGTAGAGCTTGTCGCGTTGATCCATGTCTGCACCATATCGCTCTAGCATCAAAAGCATGTCTGGGCTTTGACCTGATCGCGCAACGAGATGCTGTGGGAAAAGTCCCTCGGCATCGGGAAGTATCCTCGCCTGCTTCTTCAGTAACAAATTCGCGATGGTAGCGGATCCGTACTGACAGGCTAAATTGAGTGGGACATGGTCTGATTCGCTCTCCGGATCTAGACGAGCCCCAAAGGCCAGGAGTTGCTCGGCGCAGGCAAACTTGTGATGGACTATGGCGTGTATTAAAGGTGTGAAGTTATCGTGGTCCAAAGAATCGGTAGTCCCTGGCCCACCATCCAGCAGTGTTGCAACCATGGCCACATGTCCATACATGCAAGCATAATGGAGCGGTATCCTTCCGTACACATCCACCCTTGCCACGTCAACATTGCTTTGCAAGGCCATGTCTAAAACAAAGCCGCGACCGGAGATAGTAGCCTCATGTAGGCAATTCCTCTCGTTAATTTCGTCTTCCGCGTGCACATCAACTAATCCACTCTGGAGTAGGGTTCGCAATGCCTCCTCGGAGGCTTCAGGTATGGCGGCCAAAAATGTGCGTGTGAATCTTTCCTTGACATCTGGAGATCCTCTCAGCCTAGATATCCAGTCTTGAAGGACATTCAAGTTGCCCAGATTTGCGGCGTGGAGAATCTGACAATCTGTATCGCTGTTGTCTGTACCGATGGACTGGCCAGTCACGGTGTGCTCTGCGGGTCGGCTCTGATCGTACTGAATCTTTTCGCCTTCGGCCCAAGCACCCAGCTCCAGCAAGCTCGTCGTGGCTTGATCAGAGAGGTCGCTAATCACATCGCGGTTGAAACATGGTTGTACTTCAACCGCACGGGATAGATATAGCTCCTTAGTCCGGGACTATGAGAGGAATCAGCCGAAGCCGAGCGACGAACAACCGAGTCAGACGGACCTTTGACGTTTTATCCCACTGTATTAAATTAGTATGTGATGATATTACTTAGGAGAGACGATTGCCCACTTTCTTGAGAATCTTAGAAAACGCAGTAGCATTGAGCTCGATGAATTGCTGCTGGATATCAGTCGAGGCCCACGACACATTTTGCAATTCAATCTCACCTGTAGCTTGTTCAGATCATTCCCAAATTGCTGGAAGCCTTCTTCGAGGGTGATGAAGCTTGCGGATATCTTGGATGCAGTTGCGCTTCTAGCTTGCATGACTCTCTTTTTGTCGAGAAGGGTCTTGAGACGGAGCTTGAGCTAGAAACCGATCAGCCCGAATCTCCGTCAGATGCGCGGCTTAAGACAAACCTCGGCCTCCTTCTGAAGGTAGAATGCATTGACTTTCTCCAGCTCTCGCTCCTAGAGATGGGAGTGAGCATGGTGATTTGGACTTGACGTCGAACAATACTCTCCATACCAATCGAAAGAAGAAAGTCGCCTTGTTGGCTTGTAGCAATGCTTGAGGATCAAGGGTTTCAGAGGGGGTAGTGATAGCATTTTGAGGCAGGAGGATTGGTGTAGCGCTCAGTTGCTTGATGAGCTATTCCGATGTTAGCAAGTCAAATGGAAACTATGGTGCAGCCCCCGTGACCTTCTTGAGAGCCTTGTAATTGACAAAACTGGCGGCATACTCTGGTATGTCAAGTTGCCGTTTCTGTAGGTGTTTGCCGAACTTCCTGGAGCGTAGGCTTCGATGTCAGGATTCACGGCGACTCGAGCACGAGACAATCTCTGAGATAAGATGACTGCTTTTGAATGAAATGAAGAAGGCAACACGTACATGACTGTTTCAAGTGGCCTCGGACGGTGGGCGGATAGTTGCAGTGAGAAGGGGGTCAATGAGGGAGAAAGGTGCAGTGAAAAGATAATCTAGGCCAGGTGGCTAGCCAAGCATACGCATGGGCGCCATGCTGGAAAGTGGAGGCGCTCAACAAAATCAAATTACATATGCAGCAGCACCGGCTTTGGTACTGCTTTCTGCCTTCTCCCAAGAGCGGATGTAGCTGCAACACCTCGCTAGCACTACTGCTATTGCATTTCGAGGCTCAAAACCTCCTCAGAGCTTCAGGTCCACCCACCTAGGCTCCCTACCCCTCCAGCTTCAATGGCGGGGCTACGACTCTGTCATGGCATGCGTTTGCAGGCGTGTTGTGGAGAGCTCGACTCACTTGGCCCCTGGCACCAATCAAGCTATCAAGTCAGCACACGTTTTCTTGGCTTTCATATTACGCGCGACGGGAAGCAGGCTTCTAGTCAGCTTCCCGAACAGCAGAATCCTTGGTTGTATTCATGTTGTCAAGGTGAAGTTGGGAAGGGCACGCTGAGGAGTGCATGCATGTGATAAGGATATTTGATTACGGCTAGCTGCCTATGGCTCTATTCGCTTTATTTACAACGTTCTCGAGGATTTCGACCATTTAGAATCCAATATACCCATTGCCCTCCCACTAAATACAACAAACGAAATCCATACAAGGAGAGACGACTTTTGCGGCGTGCATGTAGAGAACAAGCTGAAGCAACCCATGGCTAGCTTGACGTTTCAGTAATAAGCATCAAAGTTATCGACCATGCCCGTTGGGAAGGTGATGCGAAAAGCGTATATAGATGGGGGGGTCGTAGTAATTGCAGTTGAATGGTATCAATGTGACAGCGGAAAACAAGAACCCGGAACGCCGTAAGATCCGTAAACCATAATTGACTAAAAATTCTGGGCAATGCCAGCGTTGCCTTGCTGGGGAATGACCGAAGGATTTTCGATGCGCGTATTCCTCCTGGCTGTCACGTCTCGAATTACTGGCTGGCCCCCGCCATAACTTCCATCGCCATATGGGCCATGCTGAGGCATGCCTTCGTCGTAGAATAGTCCATCGTTGTAATATTGTTGGCCTGGTGCACCTCCAGGGACGGCACCCTCCCCAGAAGTATCGGAGTGGTGTGCTCCTGAGTAGGCTGAAGATGCGTTTGACGGTCCTCTGTGAATGTCCTGCCTGTGATTGCCGGTGGTCGGTACGGCACCTAAGGCGGCAACGGTCTCGGAGTCAGCGGTCAAAGGTCTGCCATTGGGAGGGCTTCCCACGAGTGGATCGCCAGATTGTACATCAGAACTTTGGTTTGTGCCAACTGTTGGTGAGGTATTGGTGTAGCGACCGTTATCACTGTTACTCGTAGATCGTGCCATCCCGATAGGTCCGTTCCCACTTGAGAGGGTCGTAGACGGTTTGCGATTAGTCGTTGTGGTTCCCCATCCTCGATACCCAGCGCCATCCGCCTCTCTCATCTCAGAAGGTTCGTCACCATTGCTGCTGGCACCGCCAACAGCTGGCAGGGTAGGATCGTTATTCGGATTAAACCCATATTCTTCCACCTCCTTCCTTCTTAACTCTTCGGCATCTTTCCGCTGCTTCCGTTTTCGCCAAAGGAATAAGGCAGCAAGGACAATCAAGGCAACAGCAGCCACAGGAACAACGACGGCCAGAGCAATTTTCCCGCCTGGAGAAAGACCGGAGCCGTTCGACGTGCTAGCCCCTGAGGTTGCAAGCGCAGCTGAGTCTGACCTGGAGGCTGATGACTTGGAACTAGTGCTTTGGGTTGTGGATGGCGTTGGGAAGATTGCAGGCGGTTGAGTAGATGTTATGAGTATTGTCTGTGCTTGATTGGTGGTCGAGCCACCAGCGTTATTGGTCGTTGGCAAGGCTGTCAGGACAGATGTTAATATGTGCGTTGTTGGAGGTGCATCAGTGGTTTGGGCAACCGGATTGCCGTTAGTTGCTGCAGGTGCAGATGATGCAGACACGACCGAGAGTGGTTGTGTGGAAATTGAGGTTGCGACTGATGTAGTGTCAACCACTACGGCGTTATTCGAGGTGGTCACTCCTCTCAAGCTTGTAGCTGTAACGACAGATAGAATTGGAGATTGAACAGGCGGCGTGGTGAAAACACCTGCTCATGAAGTCAATAAAGGATCATCTTGGTATGTGTGTCTGACGACTCACCTGTTCCATTATTGGCTGTGGCCATTGTGTGAGGTGAATTTGTGGTGAGAGGCCACAAATTATTATTAACCTAGCGGAGAGCCGGATTGGACCGAGCTCAAATACAAAGCGAGTGAAAGAGTTGAGGATCAACTCAGTATTGCGTTCGAAGGATGGTGATTTACAAATTCGCGATGCCGTTTGGTGAGGTGGATGATGACTCCTATGGGGGTGGTTTGCTGTCTCAGGAAGGGCCTGTGTTGCGTGGTCGTGTTCCGTATCCAATGATTTTCCCCTGATCCTTCCGCCCCCTCTCAGCCAGTCGCCTTCTCGGTTTCACACCCTTCCGAGGAGCTAACGCGCGCTGAGAAGCAATATGAGAAGAGAAGAGCAGACCTGGTCCAATGCCAGTCTGCCAGTCGATGGTAATGGTTGATGGGTTGTGAAAGTGAAGAAGTGTGAGATGGAGTAAGCTCGTAAGGTCAAGGCTAACGGGGCCGTAATCAAATCTTATTCGTTCTACTCGCTCCACTTTCATATCAAGAGGGCATTGTTCAGTGAACCTTGCTATTCATGGTCGTTGTCCCTCACGTTCTTAATCGGTGGCTCTTTGACAGCTTGACCTTCCATGAATGGAGAAATTGATCGTCCATCGTTAGAGGCTACCACAAAGATTCTTTGCTGTCAATCTCTATGCGGCTAGATCAATCACTACTTATAGAAACGGGTTACTCGATATTTTTGGCGCGAGCCTTTTCGGCCATGAAGCTTTTCAGCTCGTCCCTGGTGCAGGTACACCTGCACCATCATTCCGTTCGCCTCGACGCTGCACTGTACTTTGTCTACTTATAGTCACCAGATATGGCTGCCAAGCCGTCACCACTTCTCAACGCAGAAGAGCGCCAAATATCCATGTGGGATACCGTGATGGGCTTGACGAAGTCCACCATGGCCGCACAACGTCGGTACAATGTATCGCAAAAATGGCGGCCCATGAGGTGATCACGCTGTAGCTCGCAATGGTTCTGCAACAGTCTGTGCTGCCTATGTCATCATGGGGATATTTGGCCAGGGTTTCTTAATCGCGTCCGATAGCTTGACCAAGCACCCATCAGGTCCAGGTATACAGCCTGGGCACCTTGTCAGTCTCGCTAAAATCGTCACAAGCTGTCACAACGCACCGTTCAGGACGACAATGCCTTTCTCATCATCCACTTTTATTACCTTCACGTTCTGCGTAGTAACTTGGTGTCCCCCCATCCGCCCCGGCATCTTCTTCCCGGGTAACACTCTTGATCCGCCCCCCTGCGACTGTCCAGACGAACCCATTGCTCGATGGGTCAGAGAAACACCATGCGAAGCCGGCTGGCCCTTGAATCCATGCCTCTTCATACCACCTGCAAAACCCATACCTCTTGAATTTGCTTTTGCATCGACGTACTGCCCTTCTTGAAACCAACCAGCGCCAATCATCTCCCCAATACCTAGTAGACCTTTTTCATCCCTGACCTTGAATTCGACGAGATGCCGTTTTGGACTGACACCATTCTCTGCGTAGTGACCCTGTAAAGGTCGGGTGACATTGCTTGGGTGTTTCCATCCAGATCCTACTTGAACTGCGTAGTATCCATTTGCTTGACCGGTTTTGTGCGCGACCACCTGAACCCGATCCATTTGCACTATCGTACAGGCTTGTCGCCTTCCCGTCTCTATGTCGTAGACGGCGGACATACCCTTCTTGGTACCCAGTGCCCCTGTCCGTAGAGGTGTTGTATAGGCTTTACGCTCAAGTGCAGCTGCAGTGGATGTCTCTAAACTTGGTAATCCTAGACCTTTGTTAAAGCGATTCTGTCGAGGTGTAGAGATGGATTTGATGCCGCGTTTGTACCCCTTGGTGAAAAAGGATTGGGGGAGCAAGAATGCGGGGGGCAGCTGTAAGCAGCTGTGACAGGTCTTTACTGGCATCTTCGCGAAGACAGAGCAGTCCCCCTTGATCAACAGTGCCACGGGACGTCGAGAAGGCTGGAAAGAAATTCGAGAATATCCGTATCAAACCTCGATTCTACGATGAGGACCCTTGCCGCCCTATGGCAGGGCACCTGGGCACGCGTGGCACGCTGGGGTATACAACATAGGCAGACAGTGACAGCATTCACTGCGAGGAGATACACCAATGTCATTCCATGGTTCCTGCTAGCACTTACACCAACCGCCTGAAACCCATTGCGACCCGCAGTCCTGGCTCTCGCCTGCCAGCGCTTCGCCTTTTCCAAGACTAAAAAAACCCACACTGATGAACCAATTGCGTTGTGGTTCCTGGTTTGTAAAAGGCAGTACGAACATCAATTGGCCATTTGCACCCAGAAAAGCTAGTGTGTCTCTGATAGCAGCCTTCAATACTCCTGACCTTTTCTCTGAGGACAAGCCTGCAATGTCCCCCTGAATGCTTCTCATCTCACCAATTCCGCTGTTGCGACTTTGCTCGACTTGCCTCAGGGTTGTCGTTGCCTCTATGTGGCTATGGAGTGGAGGAATGCCCGTACCATTGAATCTGTCCCCACAAGCATCGTCCCCAACCAGCTCTCGCCACAATTCTCAAAAAAATCGCTTCTTTGATAGTAGAATAATCCCTGGGAGGAAGGTAAAATGCTCGATGCGGTTCACTGACTTGGCTAGCTCGCACTGCAAAGCTGATAAGACAAAGATAACCGAATAGAATTCCTTGCTTTGATTGAATTGATCATCTGAGTTCCAGGAGAGACTTGAGGTGCCAAGTCATTCACCGGAAAAGTGTCGGCAACTGACAGACAAGAAACAGTACGCTCTAGCAATCCGGGACTGAGTTTTCTCAGACGCTCTGTAGCGAAGTGGTCGGTAGTGTAGTCATCGAGATTTTAGCAGAGGGCTTGAAACAAGACCGTCATCGGTCTGATCGTGTTTATAGTACAGGATAGACCGAAACAGTGAGAAAGAGCTGCTGATAGTCTCGCTGGGAAGGTGGTATATATCGACCGTCAAAGCCTAGTTCTCCGTCTGTTGTGTCATGTCCTTGAACGGATCTTCTCTTCCCTCGTCAAGCAATTGTATCACCCTCCCGTCCTCCGTCGTCAAACTCCACTCTTTCGTCTCAAACTTCATATTGATCCCATTAGCAACCAATGTCGACTCCGAACCTGTCAATGGAAGTGATTACCTTCCCCATCCTCCCCCTTCTCTCACACTTGAACCTCATCACCCCCCTCCCCGTCGTCCCCTTGACCCCAAACGTAATATCTACCTTCCCATGTAA